>ERZ1643249.287-NODE-287-length-62783-cov-13.921247_pt1 | contig 62783 bp, 49 predicted proteins | sample MGYA00579263_ERZ1643249 | MGnify/ENA primary metagenome ERZ1643249 (study PRJEB29033, sample SAMEA4952264) | chicken gut metagenome | biome: Broiler Chicken; feature: Gastrointestinal Tract; material: Caecum | place: Ireland | collected 2018 | study: Broiler...
AAAGAACCGGCACCAAATGCCAAAATGGCAAAAAAGAACCGGCACCAAATGTCAAGAACAATACACACAAAGTATTGCTTCTAATCCGACATTTAAATCAATCAATCCTATTTTATATTTATAATCTAAATCTTCAAGTTCTTGAATAATCTTTCTAAGTTCAGAAGTCTTAAAACCTTTAGCTTGAGCCTTATACTTATTAACCAAAAACATTTGATTAGGTTTCAAATTTAAGCTTGTTGCGACATCCTTATTATATGCTAATGCAAGTTTAACAAAATATAATTTTTTAAAATGATTATATAATGTTATAAGTATTTTTTGAATTGGTTCTTTAGAAGCAATCAAATTATATAGAACATCCATCGCTTCTTTTACCTTTTTTTGTCCCAAATTATCTGTTAAATCAAAAATTACGCTCTCTATTTTTCTAATGCATAGTTTATCAATATCCTGTTTTTGAATTTTTCCATTCTCACCTGCATATTCAATCAATTTTCTAATTTCATTTATTAAGTCTTGCATATTTGTTCCACAAGATTCTATCAAATACTGTAGAGTGCTTTCATCAACATTTACTTTATAACTGTTACATATTGATTTTAGTCTTTTTATTATTTGGAATGGTTTCTGTTCTTCGAAATTGCATATATTTCCTATTTTTTCAATAGTATTATAAATTGAATTTTTTTCAACTTCATCTTCTACAAACACAAGTGTAACTGCTTCATTAATCATATCTACATTTTCTTTTAAATAATTATTGATTTTTTCTTTTAATTCCTTACTTGTTCCACCGCTTCTACCTTTTACTTCTCTTTTAAATATTCCTGTGTTTTTAGCAATAATTAGCTTTGTTTCATATCCAAAAGCTGGTGTTTCTATGTCTGAAATCAATTCTTGTATATTGTTTTCATCTATTAAAATGTAATTTATTCCCTTAACTATTTCTCCAAAATTCTTTTTTATTTTTTTTAGTTGTTGTTCTAGTAAAAAAGTTTCTTCACCATATAATAGAAATATTCCTTGGCAAGAACCTTGACTTATCATTTTTTCTAGTTCTTCAATTTTTAGCATAATAACCACTCCATTTAAAAATTGTGGGACAGTCATATAGTTTCAAAAATATGAAACACAAATCACTGCCCCAATATTTATCTTCCTAATATTATTCTAAATACTTCTGCTATACTCCAAGCTTGAGCAATGGCTCCTTTAGGAGCATATGGTTTTTTAGAATCATATATTTCAGCTATACTTCCTATACAACCTCTTTCGTCAATTTCTTTAGAAAATGTTTTTGTAACATCTTCAATGAATTTTTTTAATTGAGTTTCATACTTAGTTTTGTCAGTTTTGGTTTTGCTGTATTCTGCCAATTTCTTTAATGCATTATAATATAATCCTAATAGCCATGTCCATGTAATACCTTGATGATAGCTAAAATCTCTTCTGAATGCATCTCCTTCATATATTTCAACATAATTTTCTTCACCTTTAGCAAGTGTTTTTAATCCATATGGATTTAACAATTTTTTAGTAACTGTTTCAAACATTTCTCTTGCTTCTTGTGATGCTGGATTTAATACAGGATATGTTAAACTTAATGCAAATAATTGGTTTGGTCTTATTTTACCATCACCTATTACATCATATAAGCATTTTCTTTTTTTATTATAAAATTTGCTTTCAAATGAGCTTTTACATTTTATAGCTAAATTTTCATATTGTTTAGCTTTTTCTTTGTCTTTGTTTTTTATAGCTAATTCTTCTATAATTTTTAAAGCATTATACCACATAGCATTTATTTCAACTGCTTTACCATTACGTGGTGTAGCTGGTATACCATCATATTTTGCATCCATCCATGTATTTTGTGTTTTCTCTGTTCCTGATACTATTAATCCGTCTGTGTCCATGTAAATATTGTTATCTGCAAAGTTTACACCTTTTTCGTAATTTTCTATGATAGTTTCTAATTTAGGATAAACTTCATCCATGATAAAAGTATAATCTGATGTATATTCCAAATATTTTTTTACTACTTCAAATAACAATAATGATGCGTCAACACTGTTATATAATGGTCTACTATCATCTTCGCTGTACATATTAGGCACTAAACCATATTTTATATCTCTTACACAAGTTCTTAGTATTTGTTTTGCTATTCCGTATTTTTTAGGAATTAATATTAATCCTTCAAAAGAAATTAATGTATCTCTCATCCAGTCTAAAAACCATGGATAACCTGCAATAATTGAAAATGTGTTAAATAAAGGTCTTTTTATAATAAAATTGTCCCCTGCTATCAAGAATTTTCTTATTAGTTCATCTCTTTCTTTTTCTTCCTCTGTTTTATCGTCTTTAGTGTTGTCTATTAAAAGTGATACTATAAATTCTTTATTTAATCTAATTATTTCATTTGTTATCATTGCTCTAGTATCTAATTCTTCTATATTTTCTTCTAAAGAGCATATAAAAGAAATTTCTTTTTCTTCTCCAGGTTCTAATTCAATTTCAAATCTTCCTGGTACAATATGATTTTCTTCGCAATCAAAGCCTCTTTTTTCTTCTTCTATATAAAACATATTGAAAAATGTATCATAATTATGCTCAATGTATTTTCCTTCTGATGTTGTTATGTATATTGGAAGACTATCATCTATCTTTAACTCTATTTTTCTATTTTCTCTTTTTTGCTCAATTGCAAAAAAATGGTCTTTATTAATTCCATGAACATCTCTATAGTTCATTACTGGTGTTACAGTTAGTTTTGATTGATTTTTTCCATTCTTTATCTTATAATAAACACCTACTGTATTTCTATAACGCTCCATACAAATTACTTTAGTTATCTGTACATCTTCTACTTTGTAAGCAAATATTGGTAAATATTCTTTCACAAAACTTTCTTGATATCTATATCCATGTGTTATATAGTTCTTTCCCATATTTGTAAATAAATCATATTTTTTACCATCAATTTCTATACTTTCATCAAGTTTAGATAAGATTACTTTTCTTTTTGCTGGTGGCATTACTGGTGCTACTAACAATCCGTGGTATTTTCTTATGTTTGCTCCTATAATTGTAGATGAAGCATATCCACCTATTCCATTTGTTATTACCCATTCTTTATCTAATGCATTTTCTAAATTTAACTTTTCTTTTGCGAATTTCATACTAATTTCTCCTTATTTTTGACTATGGTTTTTCTTAAATTTTTCTTCTGATTCTCTGATAGATTTTATTCTATCACTATATTTGCTACTAAATTTACTTTGTTTTGATCTATTATTTTTCTTTGGTGCACTTCTTGCACCTTTTTTATTTTGTTTCTTTTCTTCTTTTGTTTTTTCTTTTTTAAGTTTATTAATTCTTTTATCTGATTTTAATTTTGCATTTAGCATTACATATTCTGGGTCATTTTCTTTATCTTGGAATTTTAAGTCATTACAGATTAATGTAATTGCTGATTCTGCTACAAGATGTGGATCATGTCTTATTTTTCCATCCATTATTGTTGAAATATTCTTTTTAATAAATTTTATTTTCTTAAGTTCAGGGTCATCTATTTTTTGCTCTACTAAGTCTGAACCTTCTTTATTATATTTCTTAATATACTCTGGTATTACTTCTCCAGTATCATATATACAATAATCGATTAATCCTTCTCCACAATGTTCTATTATTGCTTTTAAGTGATCTGCTACTGAATAATCATCTGTTTGACCAAGTTCTGTCATTATGTTGTTTACATATATTTTAATAGCCTTACTTTCTTTAATAGCTTTTGCAACTCCATTTACAAGCAAGTTAGGTATTATATTTGTATATAAACTTCCTGGTCCAATTATAATACTGTCTGCATCTTTTATTGCTTCTAATACTCCTTTTGCTGGTTTACAATTTGATGGTTGAAGATATACCCTATTTATTTTTGTCATTTTTTCACTTACTATTTCAGGTATTTTGTCTTTTTCTTCAACAACATATCCATTATCTAATTCAGCACATATTGTCATTTCTTCTGAAGTTACAGGTAATACATTTCCAATTATATTAAATACAGAATTACTTCTTTCAATTGCTTCTGTATCATTTATGTATATTTCTTTCATTGCTGTAAAATAAATGTCTGAAAATTTTAATCCTCTAAGTTTTGGATGTTTCATTTCATGATTTAAAAGTTCTTTTAATTCATCTTTTTTCTCTAAAGAAAGTGCAACTATACTATCTTTTACTTCTTCTAATGGAAGTGTTGTTCCAAGTTGTTTTCTAGAATTTGATGGCTCTTTTCCATATTCTGATACAGCTACTATTGCAGTTAAATTGTTTGTATATCTTTTCATTCCTGTTAGTACTGTATTTAGTCCTGCTCCTCCACCAATTACAACAATTTTGGGACCTCTATCATAAATAGTTTTATTAAAAATTAATGAGTTTACATTTACATTTTTTCTACGTTTTAGCCTATCATCTGTTGCTTCTATAAATAGTTCCATGTTTCTTTTATTTAAGAAGATTAATCCTAATACTATACATGTGAAGCCTATAACAAATACTATAATTACTTTTCCTGCTTCTACAAATTGCATTTCTTTTTGTACAAGTATTTTTGAAATTCCATAACAGGTTAGTAATATTCCTAATAAAATTAATAAGAACCATCTTTTCATTTTCGAGCTAGATTTAAACCATTGTAATATTCCCTTCATAATCACGGTAGAAAGATAACGGTTCTCCTTCTACCTCCTCCTTCATAATAATTTTGCTAATTTAATATTTCTACTTCTGTTTCGATTTTTTTTCCAAATTTGTTGTATATTTGTTCTTTAGTGTATTCAATTAATTTCATTACATCTTCTGCAGTTGCATTATCTTTGTTTATTATAAAACCTGCATGTTTTTCTGATATTTGAGCACCACCTATTTGATATCCTTTTAATCCACATTCATCAATAAGTTTTGCTGTTATAAAATCTTCTCCTCTTTTAAATGTGCTTCCTGCACTAGGATATTCAAGTGGTTGTTTTTCTTTTCTGAAGTTTGCATATTCTTGCATTTTTTCTGAAATTTCTTCTTTATTTCCTTTTTGCAATTCTAATTCTGTTTCTATTATAACATAATCTTTATGAGAAAAAATACTATTTCTATATTTAAATTCTGCTTCAGCATTTTCAATTTTTTTGATATTACCATCTCTGTCCATATAAGTTACTGTTTTTACAATGTCTTTCATTTCTTTACCATGTGCACCAGCATTCATTCTAATTGCTCCGCCTATAGTTCCTGGAATTCCTGATGCAAATTCAAAACCTTCAATTTCTTGGTTTAGAAACTTTTGAGCTATAATTCCAAGTTTTTCTCCGCTTCCAACTGTAACATTTACTTTTTCATTATTTTCTTGAATTTCTAATTTTTTTATTTCGATTTTTAATACAATCCCTTTAATTCCTTTGTCACTTACTAATATATTGCTCCCATTTCCTATGATTGTTAATGGAATATTAAAATCTTTTGCTATTTCAAAGATATTTTTTAGTTGAACCTTATTTTCAATTTTGATTAAACATTCTGCTGGTCCACCTATTTTGAATGATGTATGTTTTTTCATATCTTCATTTATGTATATTTTTTCTTTTGGAATAATTTTTTGAATTTTCTCAATAATTTTTTTATCCAATATTATCCTCCTTATATACTTACCTTAAATCGACAGCATAAACATATAATGCCCTTTCTGTTGCTTGAGTTTCATTCATAACTTCTCCTGTAGCATAATTTACAATATATGTGTCTGCTTCAATATCTGATTCGACAGTAGAAACAATTCCTATTTTGTTTAAATCTGCTTCTTTTAATCTATAATAACATTCACTTTCATCTACTGATGGATTGCTGTCATAATCATTTGCTTTAAGAACTACACCAATTTGGTTTGCAACTGCTCGTGCATCAGCAAATGTTATTTTAGTGCCAACAAGATAATTTGTAGTACCCTCTTTTGGCAAATCTTTTGTTGATAGATATTTACTATAATTTTCTAGAACTGCGTGTTGAATTGTTCCTAATTCTGCTTCATATTTTTTATCTTTTGAATTTTTAACTGAATTTATTCCAGAATATACTGTAACTGATGCTATTATTATAATAACTATTACCATAACTGTTAAAGCTATTAATGTTATACCTTTATTATTTTTCATTTGAGTTCTCCTTTTACTTTTTTCATAATCTTATCATTTTTTTACTTGTTTTACAAGTTTTTTTATTAAATCTCTTTGATTTTTATTAAATTTGTAGTATAATATATACGTAATGTTAAAATTTAGAATTAATTTGAGGGGGTATTTTATATGTGGCTTATTTGGCTAATCGCCGCAGGAGTTTTTTTCGTAATTGAGATTGCTACTATCGGATTTCTAACTTTTTGGCTTGGAATAGCAAGTTTATTAGCAATGGTAGTAAGTTTCTTTACAGCAAATATTGTGATTCAAACTTCAGTTTTTGTAATTTTCTCAATTCTTCTTATCTTAGCAACAAAACCTTTAGTAAATAAATTTGCAAAAAATGATGATGTTTCTACAAATGTATATTCATTAATTGGAAAAAAGGCAATTGTAACAGAAGAAATTGATTGGCATACAGGAAAAGGACAAATAAAAGTAGATGGTGAAATTTGGTCTGCTAAAACAAAGGAAGAAATAGATATCCCCAAAGATAGTGAAGTTATTATAGAAGAAATCGATGGAGTTAAAGCCTTTGTTAGACCTGTTAATTCTAGCGTTTCTGCTTCATCATCAAATGTTTAAGTTTTTTATATTTTAATAAATAGGCATTTTGCCAAAAGGAGGTTTTTATGTACTTTTTAATTGTATTACTAGTTATAATAGTAATCATAGCATTAAAGTCAATTAAAGTTGTTAGACAATCAGAAGTGTACATTATAGAAAGATTAGGTAAATTTCACAAAGTAGCTGATGCAGGTTTAACAATAATTATTCCATTTGTGGATCATGTTAGAAGTGTTGTAAGTTTAAAACAACAAACAATGGATGTTCCACCACAAGGAGTTATCACTAAAGATAATGTAACAATCACAATAGACACTGTAGTATTTTATCAAATCACAGATCCAGCAAAAGCTGTTTATGAAATTCAAAGTTTAAAGAAAGGTATTGAATATCTTGCAATCACAACAATTCGTGATATTGTTGGTAAAATGGATTTAGATGCAACATTCAGTTCAAGAGACAACATAAATGCTGAATTAAGATCTATCCTAGATGAAGCTACAGATAGATGGGGTTGTAAAATAGATAGAGTTGAAATAAAAGATATCACTCCTCCAGCAGATATTAGAGATGCAATGGAAAAGCAAATGAATGCAGAAAGAAATAAAAGAGCTTTAATTCTTGAGGCTGAAGCTCAAAGACAATCTGCTGTTACTATTGCAGAAGGTAAAAAAGCTGCTGCTATACTAGAAGCCGAAGCAGATAGAGAGTCAAGAATTAGAAGAGCAGCCGGTGAAGCTCAAGCTATTAAGTCTGTTGCAGAAGCTAAAGCAAAAGAGATTTCAATGGTTTATGATGCAATCAAATCATCTAACCCAGATGATAAATTAGTTCAAATTAAATCTCTTGAAGCATTAGAAGAAATTGCTAAAGGTGAAGCAAATAAAGTATTTATACCATTTGAAGCAACTGGTGCTTTAAGTAGTCTAGGTGCAGTTAAAGAAGTTTTTACAGATAATAAAAAACAATAAAAAAATTTGTCAACAGGGACGGTCCTTGTTGACAAATTTTTATTTTTCTATATATGGTTCCACATGGACAATAGCTTTATATACATTCCCCAACTTAGTTATATCTTTTTCTAATTTGTCTGCTAAATTATGACTATCAAAAGTTGTCATTTGTCCATCAACTGCAATTGTTAGAAATACTATGTATTGGTACCCAACAGGTGTAGATGAAATTTCATTTATTCCTTTTACTTCTTTATTACTATTAATGATACTTATTATTGTATCTTTTGTTTGTTCATCAATAGACATATCCATTAATATATTATAACTTTCTATGAAGATTCCTATTCCTGTTTTACATATCCAAGCTGAAATTCCAATACCTACAATACTATCAAACCAAGTTATTCCTTTTAAAGATAATAAAATTGATATTAAAGTAAATGTTGTGATTATACAATCATTTCTATGATCTGCCATTGATGCTTGTAATAGAATATTATTACATTTTTTATACATTGCTCTTGTGTAAAAATACAATGCTAGCTTTGTTGCAATTGTAATAATACATACTGTTATAAGCCACCAAGAAAATGTAATTTCATTTCCATTTACTAAAGTCATAAATGCATCTATTATATTTTTTATAGATACAAATATCATAGATATTGCTATGAACAAAGAAAATAAATATTCTGCTTTTCCATGTCCAAAATTGTGGTCTTCGTCTTTTGGTGCACTTGCTATTTTGTTTCCTATTGTTGTCATTAATGATGCAAATATATCTCCCGCACTATTGATACTATCTGCTATCATTGCCTGGCTTTTACTAGTAAAACCAACAATTGCTTTTATTACTAATAAAAATATGTTTCCTATAATTCCTAACATACCAACTCTTTTAGTTGTTTTAAAACGTTCTTCCATTTTAACCTCTCTTTATTTATTACAATAAAACTCATATATTATTAATACATAATATGATAATGTTTTTATTATAACGCTTTTGGGAATTATATTCAATAGTTTTTCAGGATTAAAAAAATTTATATCTATTAAACCCATTTTACTACTCTTAATCCTTTTGTAGCACCCCAAGGTGCACCTGTAATACTATCTTTTGATTTATTTATTTTTATTTCATTTAAATTTGTACATCCTGAAAAAGCATTGCTTCCAATATTTTGTACATTGTTTGGAATTTCTATTTTTTCTAAATTTGTACAATTGCTAAATGCTCTGTTTTCAATTGTTATTAATGTATTTGGAAATTCAATATTTTTTAATTTTGATGACATAGTATTAAAAGCCTTACTTCCAATTGTTAAAACTCCTTCTGGTATTTTATAGCTTTCTACATCTTTTATAAATCTTAAAATTTTAGTTTTATCTTTATTATAAATATAATTTTCATCACTTGAATAATATGGATTTTCTTCATCTATATTTACTGTTTCTATGAAATCATCAACAGTTATAATACAGTCAACATCTAAATTATTGACTCCTTTACCTATATTAATTTGTTTTAGTACTTTATTTGCTCCACTAAATACCCATCCTTCTATTTTTTCTACATTATCTGGTATATTTATTATTTCTGCATTTTTACATCCTATTAACGCCATTGTTTTTATTGTTTTTACATTGTTATTAATGTTAAGTACTTTTTCACTAGATATTGCATAAACTAAATCATTATAGTTAGTCGTATATATAAAATTATTTTCTGAAAAATAATTACTATTTTCTTTGGCAACATTTATATTTTTTAAAGAACTCATTCCATTAAACGTATCTCCTGAAATTCCTGATGTTAATGTGCTTGGTAGATTTATTGTTTCGACATTATTACATAATGAAAAAGATCTACTTAATATAGTTTTTACTCCTTCTTTTATTGTTAAAGTATTTCCTTTTATTCCATTTGCATTTACATTAACTAATGTTTCTCCATTTTTTGTATATATAATTCCTTCTTCAATTTTGTAATATTCATTTTTTGCATCTATTGTCATATTAGTAAGGTTCTTACAAAATGCAAATGCTGCCCAATTGATTTCTTTTACTGCTTTTGGAATAATTATATTATTTAATGATCTACATTCATAAAATACTGATATATCTATAGTCTCTACAGTTTCTGGTATATCAATAGTTTTTAGATTTGTGCATCCCCAAAATAAGCTTTCCTCTAATTTTTTTATATTATTAGAAAGTTTAACTTCTTCTAAATTTTTACAATCTTGAAATCCATGTTTACCTATTGATGTAACAGTATCTGGTATTATTACTTTCTTAAGATTCTCACAATTTCTAAATGCTGATTCTCCTATTTCTTTTACTCCATCTTCTATTATTATTGTTTCCAATGTACTATTATATGAAAATGCATTTGCTCCTATCTTTTCTACACTTCCAGGTATTATTACTGTTTTTACTCCATCTATCCCTGAGAAGGCCCCATCTGCTATTGATGTTACAATATCTGGTATTATTATTGTATCTTCATTTTGTAGTGCCAAGTTCAAATCAGATGATAGTAATTCTCCTTCTTCTGTTATTTCATATGGCATTACAGATATACCTATGTTTTGTGCTGCTTTTATTTCTTTTTTATCTGTAGAAATTATATATAACTTTCCATTTATTATTATAAATTTGTTTAATTCATTTTCATTTAAATCTTTTATTACTGTTTGTATTGTTCCTTCTTCATCTTCTGGTTTTGTATTATATTCTAGACTTGTCTTTCCCGCTGATAAACTGTCTCCTTCAAAATTATTATTTTCTATTAATTTGTTGTTTTTATATAATTCAACTTCCTCTTTGTATGCTGAAAATTCTGTTTCGAGTTTTGCTAAAGTTGAGTTTGTTATTATTCCGTCGTCTCCTGTAAGCATTGATATTGCTACTCCTGCTATTATTAATAATACTACTATTGTTACTACTAATGCTATTAATGTTATTCCTTCATTTTTTGGTTTTAATTCTTTTGTTCTCATCTTATTCTTCTCTCCTTTGTTTATGTACTCATTTTGCGTATAATAATTATATACTATTGTTTAATAATTATCCTATATTTAAATATAGGATTATCTTTAAGTGCTATACTTAATGATAAAGCAAAAACTCGAAATCTATTATATTTCAGGCCTTTGAGAAATAATATATATATTTTTTTGAAACTATAAATTTTTTCTATTTCATTTATAAAATTTTTTAAACTATTGATTTTATTATTGTTTAATGTTATTATTATTTTGTAACTTTATCCTTAAGTATAGCACTTAAGGAATTTTTTTGCCAAAAAGGACCGGGTCTTTTTTGGCACTTTTTAAATTTATGGCAAAAGAGAACCGGCACCAAATGCCAAAATGGCAAAAGAGAACCGGCACCAAATGCCAAAATGACAAAAAAGAACCGGCACCAAATGTCACATTTTGTATTTTGGAAAAGATTGCATTTTTTTCTAGTATATGCTATAATTAAAGATGTAATAGTTATTCAAAAGAGGTGGAACAAATGACAATGTTAGCAATAATATATGTCCTAATTCTAATTATCTTTGCATTATGTGTATTTGCTGTTATGCAAATTAAATTAGCAGGTTTAAATGTAAAAGACTTTTGGAGCTTCATTGAAGCAAACCAAATTTTAGATAAATTATATGAATTTTCAATAAAATATAAAACTTTATCTCCACAGCAACAGGTAGTATATTTAATGGAAGCAGAAAAAGTTTTTAAAGCATTTGATAAAATTCCAAATATCATATGGGAAGATGAATTTAAAAAATATGAAGAAGTTTTAAATAAATATAAAGAAATAAAAATAGATAGATGGGTACAAAATTAATTGTTACCCATCTTTATTTTTATTTCATTATTTTCAGCAATGATTTTTATAGGATTATAGGATTTCTTTAATTGACCATCTAAAATCTTTTCTGCAATTTGAATTTCCACAAAATTTTGAATTATTTTTCTTAATGGTCTTGCTCCAAAATTTTTATCTATCTCTTTATTTAATACTAATTGAGTCACAGAATTATCTATCTCTACATTATATTTTTCATTTTTTAGTTTATCTTCTAATTTTTTAATCATAATGTTTGCAATACTTTTGATTTCATTATCATTTAATTTATGGAATACTATAATCTCATCAATTCTATTTATAAGCTCTGGTTTCATTTCTCTTTTTACTTCTTTCATTACTTCTTTTTTTATATCATCATAATCTTTTTTATCTATATCTTTTGAAATCGCTTCTCCGAGAATTTTGTAGATTGAAACCTAAAGACTTTTTTTCAGTAATATATCTTGCTCCCAAATTAGATGTCATTATAATTACTGTATTTTTAAAATTAACCTCTCTACCCTGTGAATCTGTAAGCCTTCCCTCTTCTAATATTTGTAACAATAAATTAAGAACATCTGGATGTGCTTTTTCTATTTCATCAAGTAATATAAGAGAATATGGCTGTCTCCTTATTTTTTCTGTAAGCTGACCTCCATTATCAAATCCCACATATCCAGGTGGAGAACCAATTAATTTTGATATAGAATGTGCTTCCATATATTCAGACATATCTAATTTTATTAATGCTTTTTCATTTTCAAAAAGTATCTCTGCTAATGCTTTTGAAAGTTCTGTTTTTCCAACTCCAGTTGGGCCCAGAAAAAGGAATGAACCTATTGGTCTATTTGGGTCTTTTAATCCTACTCTACTTCTCTTAATTGCTTTCGCAACTGCCTCGACTGCTTCATCTTGTCCAATTATTCTTTTGTGTAAGTTTTCTTCTAAATTCTTTAATTTATTATTTTCATCTTGAGTTAATTTTTGAACTGGTACTCCTGTCCATCTTGAAACTATTTCGGCTATATTTTCTTCTGTTATTTCAGCAACATCTCTATTTCTTATTTTTTCTAAGTTTTCCATTTTATCATTTAATTTCTTTTTTAACAATTCCTCTTTATCTCTTAATTGTGCTGCTTTTTCGAATTCTTGCTCATATATAGCTTCTTCTTTCTCCTTTGCTAATATTATACTTTCTTCTTGTAATTCCTTGATTTCATCTGGTTCTGTGAATATTTTAGTTCTTATTTTTGATGCAGCTTCATCTATTAAATCAATTGCTTTATCTGGCAAAAATCTATCCGTTATATATTTTACAGATAAGTTTACAGCACTTTCTATAGCCTCATTTGTAATTTTTACATTGTGATGTGCTTCATATTTATCAATTATTCCTTTTAAAATTTCAATTGTGTCTTTGGCTGATGGTTCATTAACATTTATTATACTAAACCTTCTCTCTAGTGCAGAATCTTTTTCTATATATTTTCTATATTCATCTAATGTTGTTGCTCCTATTAGTTGTATCTCTCCTCTTGCAAGCAATGGCTTTAAAATATTAGCTGCATCAATTGCTCCTTCTGCAGCACCTGCTCCTACTATTGTATGTATTTCATCTATAAATAAAATTATATTTTTTGCTTTTTTTACTTCATCTAAAATCTTCTTTATTCTTTCTTCAAAGTCTCCTCTATATTTTGCTCCTGCTACTATTCCAGATATATCTAAATCAATTATTCTTTTGTTTTTCAAATTTTCTGGAACATCTCCAGCTATGATTTTTTCAGCTAGTCCTTCTACTATTGCTGTTTTCCCTACACCTGGCTCACCTACTAAACATGGATTGTTTTTATTTCTTCTCGAAATAATTTGCATTATTCTCTCAATTTCTTTTTCTCTACCTATTATAGTATCATATTTACCTTCTTCAGCTTTTGCAGTTATATCATCACCATATTGGTTTAAAGTAGGTGTTGCAGAAGATCCACCTACATTTTTACTTAATTTTTTATTAATATCATTATCAATTTCTTCTTCATTTACTACTTTTGCTATTTCATTGTAAATCTTAGGTATTTCAACATTTAATTCTAAAATTATTTTTACAGCTAAACAGTCACTTTCTTTTAAAATAGCTAATAATAAATGCTCTGTTCCTATAAAATTAGAACCTATTTTTTTAGTTTCCAAAAAAGCATTTTCTAAAATTCTTTTTGTTCTTGGTGTAAATCCCAAAGTTTCTTCAATTTCATTGCCTTTCCCTACTATTTCTTCTATTTTTTTTACTATTTTTTCTGGTGTTATTCCTTTGTTTAATAATACTTTTGCTGCAATTCCTTCTCCTTCTTTTGCAAGTCCATATAATATATGTTCTGTTCCTATATAATTGTGACCTAATTCTATTGATATATTATTTGAAATTTCAATAACTTTTTTGGCTTTATTTGTGAACTTATATATCATATTTTCATAGTCTCCTTTTCATTTTGTCATTCGGTGCCGGTTCTCTTTTGTCATTTTGGCATTTGGTGCCGGTTCTCTTTTGTCATTTTGCTAAGTTCCTCTGCTTTTTCTTTTTGCTTAGGCAATGATATCCATGCAAAATATGATGATACAAATTCTCCATATTGTGTTGCATCTTCACCTACTTCTGGGTGTGTTTGCTTTTGCTTATCTTCCATAGTATAACCTCCTTTTAAAATTAAAATAAAAAATAGCACTATCTTTTTTAGATATGTGCTATTTTTGTTTGTTTTATTCAATTAATCTTTAATTCTAAATAAAAATTTTACTAGTCCTCTTAAACATTTAGGAACTTTCTTTACAACAATAGTCATATGTAAACCTCCTTTTAGCAGAGCAACCATAATATTCCTACAAATATTACTATTATTCCTATTAGAAATAACCAGCCTACAACTGGTAGGAATAATACTAGTAATATTCCTATTCCTAGCCCAATTAAACAGACACCAAATGTCTTTTTTAAGATTTTCATTATGATTTCCTCCAATATTTTTAATATATTATATTCTATTAATGAAAATCCGTGATTTTTATGTTTACATATTTTGAACAAAAAAGAACCGGCACCAAATGCCAAAATGGCAAAAAAGAACCGGCACCAAATGTCAAAATGGCAAAAGAGAACCGGCACCAAATGTCAATTGTTATTTACTCATCTCTTCAAGCACAATAATAAACATAGCATGAGCCCAGCCAAGACCAATAACCCAATTAGGCTTAAGTGTATTATTATCAACTTGTTCACCAAGAAAATAATGCTTTCCTACAGTTTTCAAAACAAAATCAAACGTTTCTTTAGCTTTTTTCTTCTCTCCGTTTTGTAGATAATATAATGTCATCCATAAATTAGCAATAGTCCAAGGAGCACCATTTCTATAATGATCATACTCAAATCTTTGATATCCACCTGTATATGTTCTCAAAGTCAAGTTGATATTATCAATTGTATTTAGAACTCTTTTCTCTTTAGTTGAAAACACATTAAAAGGTACAATTGCACCTATCATGCTAATATCAATTCTTCTATCACTTGTATTTCTAACATATGATTTTCTATTTTCATCATATAAATTATCTTGAATATATTTCTTAATTTCTACTTGAAGTTTAGCAATTTCCTCTATATTCTTATTAACCTTTTCTTCTTTCAATCTATTATTTTCAAAATCTGAAAGATCTTTTCCTAACACTTTGTATATTTTAATTATTGCATCAAATGCCGCAAAAATGCTTGCTAGAGAATACAAATGTGTTCCTTCATACATCTCCCATAAATCATAACTTACATGATATATTCCTGTATTATCAAGCAAATCTCTTACATATCTTTTTAAAAAATCGATTGCTTTTTCACACATATGTAAATTAACTTTTAAGAATTGTTCACTTTTTGTATATTCATAATGATTATAAACACCATATACAACACTTGCTGTTTCATCAATTTGATATCCCCAACATGGTGCTAATCTACCATCTGTGTAAAAACGTTGTTCCCACATACCATTTTTACTTTGCGTCATTCTGCAAAAATTACTATAAAATTTTTCTGTTTCTTTATTCATTTTTAAAATATCTAATGCTCTAGTTATAAATACTGCATCTCTAGGCCAACAATATGCATATCTTCCACATTGTGTTAAATCTTCATCAACTTCAGGTGCAGCAATTATTCCTCCAGTTGTTTGATTAAGTAGTAAAGGAAATAGTAATATACTTCTTTTATAAATCTCATATATTTTTTCTTCATAACTATTTGTTGGCTCTTTTATTCCAAGTCCATCATGTGCTCTTAAAAATTTTCTCCAATATGATTTTACATTTGTATATTCTTTGTTTAGGTCTATTTTTCTAATTCTTTCAATTTCATCTTCTACAGCTTGCATAGTTTTTCTTGTTTCATCAATATATACACAAATCTCAATTTCTTTCTTTTCTCCTGGTTTTATTGTACCAAGGTCAAAACTTATACTAGAGTCTTTAGACATTCCTATATAATCTTTATCTTGTATATATGCAGTGTTAATATTATTTTTACTATCATTTATTTGATGGCTTAATAACTTATTTTCTTTTGCAAATGTTGCAACTGTAAAATCATGTGCATATTGTATCATTCCTGTATCTATTTTCATTGCTCCAACAAAGTTATTCTGGTCAGATAATAATTCTGAATGTATTAAGAAATTTAAGTTTAAATCTATATTACTTTCATTTATAAATGAATATTTTTTTATTAAAATATTTTCTTTTATAGATGCAAAATCTGTTTGTAATACTTTTAAATTAAAATATGTATTAGTAATCTCTGTATTTAATATATTTGTGTCTGTATCATAATATTGTAAATATGTATTATTTATATCTTCATGCAAATATATTAATGCAGAATCATTTATTTTTACTCCTGTATGAAAGAATTTTAAATATTGCCTATTATCTCTATTTGGATATGATAATCGTAACATTTCTCCTTTTCCTGAAAATGTTACTAGCATATTCTTATTTCCTATTATTGCCTCATTTAGATATTTTTCCATTTGTTTTTCTCCCTTTTAACCTTCTATTACATTTAAAATTTGTTTTTCTAGGTCTTTTATTTTTTCATTAATTCTAAATATGTCTTCATCTCTTAAGTTTTCGTCATCCATATCTTGTCTTACTATAATTTCCATATCTTTTATTTCATCATCTAATTTATCTAGTCTAGATAGAACTTCTTGTTTTAATGTACGTGCTTTTCTTTGTCTTAATTTATTAACTATTCTTAGTTCATCACTTAATTCATATGTTTCACCATATTCTGGTATTGAAACACCAATTCCTGTTCCCTCTAAGATTTTATTTTTAAGTACTGTTTGTGAATCATCTTCACCATGTACTAAAAATATGTGTTTTGGTTTTGAAATAAATGAATAAACAAAGTTCATTAGCCATTCTTGGTCTGCATGTCCTGAATATCCTTCTATGTATTCTATACGTGCATTTACAGCCATTTCTTCTCCAAATATTGTTACTTTTTTTGCTCCATTTACAATTGAATGTCCTAATGTTCCTGGAGCTTGATATCCTACAAATAATATTGTGCTTTTCGGATTCCAAATATTATGTTTTAAATGATGTTTTATTCTTCCTACTTCACACATACCACTTGCTGATATAATTATAGATGGTTCTTGGCTTTCATTTAATGCTTTTGATTCATCTGCTGTTCTTGTAAATTTTAATCCAGGAAATTCTAATGGATTATTTCCTGCTTCAATTTTTTCTTTGATTTCATCTTCAAATAAGTCTGTGTTTTTCTTAAAAATCTCTGTAGCTGAAATAGCCAATGGACTGTCCACATATACTGGTACTTTCATTAAAGTTTTATATTTTCTATTGAATTCCTCATCATGCTTTTTTTCTTTGATTTTCTCAAGTTCATATAATATTTCTTGTGTTCTTCCCACTGCAAATGATGGTATTACTACTGTACCCCCATTGTCTATTGTTTCAGAAACTACATCCAAAAATATTTCTGCCTTTTCATCATTTTTCATATGTAGTCTGCTTCCATATGTTGATTCCATTACAAGATAGTCACAGCTTTCTATCATTGTTGGAGAACTTAATAAAGGTATGTCATTATTACCTATATCTCCAGAAAATACTGTTTTTGTTTCTTTTCCGTCTTCTTTTGTCCATACTTCTATTATGCTTGAACCTAACATATGACCTGCATCATTAAATCTTACATATATGTTTTCATCAACTTGAATGATTTCATCATATTTAACTGGAACAAATAATTCTTGTGATTTTATCGCATCTTCTGCTGTATATAATGGTGGCTTAGTTTCTTGCCCTTTTCTTAGTCTCTTTTTATTTTTCCATTCTGCTTCCATTTCTTGAATGTGTCCACTATCAGGCAACATTATTGAACATAAATCACAAGTTGCTTTTTGTGCATATATAGGTCCACTAAAGCCCTCATTATATAATTTAGGAATACGTCCAGAATGGTCTATATGTGCATGTGTTAACAACATAAAATCTATTTCTTTTGGATCATAATCAAATGGGTTATAATTTTCTTCTTCAAGTTCTTCTCTTCCTTGGAACATTCCACAGTCTACTAAAAACTTTTTTCCTGCAGTTTCTACTAAAAAGTTTGATCCAGTTACCATTTGGGTAGCCCCTAAAAATGTTATTTTCATATGTATCTCCTTTAATAAATAAATATTCTTATTTTTTTATTTATTTTCTTCTTTTCTATATTTGATATTTCAAATTTGTCTTCTGTAATATTTTCATCAAATATTTGTACATAGTTTTTATCATTTTCTGTTATTATTTTATAATATAATTCTTCCAGTTTAATAATTCTAGTTTGAAAAACATGTGTCATTACTTCAAATGGAACTTCATTTGATATTACTTTTTTTTCTTTTGCAAGTTTTACTATTTTCTTTTCTACTTCTATTATATTGTCTTGCAATTCTTTTACATCTTTTATATTTTCTTGTAAATTAAATGGTAATAATAAGTAATATCTAAATATATAAATTATTTTGTCTAGTTCTTCTGGTTTTGTTTTAGCTATCTTTTTCTTAAAACATTCCAAAAATATTTTTTCAAATTCTATTAATACTTTTTCTTTTTCTTCTTCTGTATAATTCAAAATCTCAAATAATTCTTTCTGTTTTTGAGCCTTATTCTTTTCTTTAATAAAATTTTCAGGTTTTAATAAATAATTACTTTCTTCTATTTCATTTATATATTGCATTTTTTGTTCTTTTAGTTGTTGCCTTAAAACTCTTATACTAAATATTTTTTTGTCAAGTGATGCTGTACTATTTCTTTTTTCATATTCTTCTTTTATTCGCTTTTCTTGACTTATTATTTTTTCTATTTTTGCAATTTCTTTGGTTGCAATTTTCTTGTTTTGGCTTATTTCATTTATGAGTTTATTTGTATTCTCAAATTTCTTGAAATTTTCTTCTGTCTCTTTTAATTTTTCTTCTATAGTTTGTTTATACTCTGGACTTATTTCAATTCCATTCATAATAGATATTTTAGTTAAGCACTCTACAATTCTATCAGCAGTTTCTTTACCATACTCATTCTTTATGTTTTCTTTTAACATTTGAACATAATCTATTATACCATCTTTGTCTTTTGTCCAGCTTTCAACAAAGTCTTCCCCTTCGAGAATTCTTAATGTTTGATAAACTAGGTTTGCTTTTAAATTTTCTATTTCTTTTTTTATTGTTGTCCATGACCATCCATTGAAATCTCTTAATACTTCAACTCTATCTAAGCTTTTACCTGTATTTATTAAATTTGATAATGGCATTGTTAGTATTTCATATTTATCATTTACTATTTTGTCACTATTTGACTTTTTTTCTATTGCATATAATAGTTTTTCTTCTATCGGATATGCTAAAACTAACTTGTCGCCAATATAATATTTGTTTTTTTCAAGTTTATGTTTTATTTCTGAATCCTCAATATCATTCTGAAATTTTACTGTTTTTATTTCTTGACATTTTCTTTGAATATTTAAAATTATTTCTTCTACATATTGTTTTTCTGTTCTATTCGTAACTTTTGCTTTTTGATAATCTTTATATGATACTTCTATTTTATACAATATTCCTTGGAGAAGATTTTTTACTTGTTCCTCTATATGCTTTTGTTCTAATACTGTTTCTAATTTTTCATTTCTATCATTTTTTATTAGCTTTTCTAGCATGTTTTCTCCCCTTCCAGAATTTATGAGTTTTGCGTAAATATTATTCTTCTGTTTGTCCTGAACTCATTTTCAATTCTGCTAATTTTTCTTTTGTCATTAATACTTGACGAGGTTTACTTCCTTGATATCCAGAAATTATACCTCTTTCTTCAAGTTGGTCTATAATTCTTCCTGCACGTGCATATCCTACTTTGAATTTTCTTTGGATAAATGTTGTTGATGCTTGTCCTGTTTCTACTACAACATCTATTGCATCCATTAAGAATGGATCTGTGTCATCATCTGGGTCTCCGTCTTCTTTTAATTCTTTTTCAGGTTTGTTGCTATTTTCTATTGTTTCAAGAATATCTTCACTATATTGTGCTTCTCCATTTGATTTTACAAATGATACAATTTTTTCTACTTCATCATCTGATACAAATGCACCTTGTATTCTTGTAGGTTTTGGAGCTCCAGAAGGAAAATATAACATATCTCCTTTTCCTAATAATTTTTCTGCACCTATTTGGTCTAATATAGTTCTTGAGTCTACTTGTGAAGATACTGAGAATGCAATTCTTGATGGAATATTTGCCTTGATTATTCCTGTAATTACATCAACTGATGGACGTTGTGTCGCTATTATTAAGTGCATTCCTGCAGCTCTTGCTTTTTGCGCAAGTCTACATATTGAATCTTCTACTTCTTTTGCTGCTACCATCATTAAATCTGCAAGCTCATCTATTATAATTACTATTTGTGGTAATTTTCCTTGACCATTTTCTTTTTCTATTAAAGCATTATATCCTTTTAAGTCTCTAACACCTTTTTGTGCAAATACATTATATCTATTATCCATTTCTTGAACAGCCCATGCTAACGCTCCTGCTGCTTTTTTAGGGTCTGTTACAACTGGAATTAGTAAATGTGGTATTCCATTATATACTGATAATTCAACAACTTTTGGATCAACCATTACAAGTTTTACTTCACTTGGTTTTGCTTTATATATTATACTTGTAATTATTGTGTTAATACAAACACTCTTTCCTGAACCTGTTGCTCCTGCTATTAATGCATGAGGCATTTTGGCAATATCTGCAATTATGATTTGGCCAGCAACATCTTTTCCTAATGCTACACTTAATTTTGATTTGCTGTTTTCAAATTCTTCACTTTCTACAACTTCTCTTAGGCTTACCATTTCTTTTTCTTTGTTTGGCACTTCTATTCCTACTGCTTGTTTTCCTGGAATTGGTGCTTCTATTCTTATAGTTTCAGCAGCTAAATTTAGTGCAATATCATCTGCTAAATTTGCAATTTTACTTACACGCACACCTTCTGCAGGTTTAAGTTCATATCTTGTTATTGCAGGACCTACAGAAACATTTTCAACTTTTGCTTGTACACCAAAACTGTATAATGTTTTTTGTAGTTTTGTAGCAACATCTGTTAATGCTTTTGCTCCACCTTTTATTGCTTTTTTACTTCCTTTGCTTAATAATTCTACTGGTGGATATTCATAGTGTTCATCTTCAACTACTACTGCATGTTCAAGTTGTAAAACTTCTTTTACTTTTTCTTCTTTTTTCTCTTCTTCTTGTTTGAATAAATTATTTTCTATGTAATCAGGATCATTATTTGTTGTTTTTTCTTTTTCCATTCCAAGTGGTACTAAATCATCTTTACCATGTTTGAATTTTTTTCTTCCTTTTGGTTCTTCTTCTATATCTCTACCATTTAAATTTATTTTTATTTGTTCCTCTTTTGGTTCTTCTTCTAATTCTATATATGCTTTTTTACCTTCTTTTACTTTTTGTGGCTTTATCTTTTCTTTGTGTTTTTCTTCAACTTCGTCATCATTTTCTTCAAGTCTTGCTTCATATTTTTCTTTACGTTTATCTACACCTTTTTGTATCCAGTTACTTATTATTCCTGATATATCAATTCCAAATGTGCTAGCAAATAATATTAAAGATACTCCTATACTTAATATGACTGTTCCTATTCTTCCAAATAGTTTAAACAACGGAACTGCAGCTATTGTTCCCAATGCTCCTCCACCTAAATTATTTTCTCCTAATTGATAAGCATCTTTTACTATTTCAGAAAAGTTTTGTTCTATATTAATTGCTCCATTATATATTTCATATACACTAAGTATTACTGATATAAATATTAATAATAATGTATATTGAAATATTTTTGAAGATAAGTAACCATCATCATCTTTGCAAGCCATTTTTATTGCTACTGCAAATGAACCTATAGGTAAAACATATTTTATTATTCCAAACATTCCTCCAAGAAAGTCACTTAATAAAATCCCTATATAACCTGATTCAGCATATATTAATACAGATATTAATATACTTATTATTATTGTTATTGCTACTCCAAAATCTTGTGTAGTTTTTGAATTCTTTTTTTTTCTATATTTTCTTTTTGCCATTTTTACTTCCTTTCATTTTCTGAAAATGGGGGCACACCTTTCTAAAAAGGGGTACCCCCATTTTACATATGTAAAATTATTGAAGTTCTTTTTTACTGTTTTGTATTGTTTTTATTGTGTCCTCTAAAGATATCTGCATTAAATTAATTGCATCTCCGACATTTTTTTGTAAATTTGCTAATGTATCTGTCAAGACTTTTTCTGTTGAGTCTAATAAATTATTTGCGTATTCTTTTGTTCCTTGTGATATTTCTCTAGACATTTCATTTGCTGTTTCAATTATTTCAGCTTTTTGCTCATATGCTTTTCTAGTTATCTCATGTTCATCAATCATTGCAATAATTCTATTTTCTGCTTCTTTGACAATTCCATCAGCTTCCTTTTGAGCCTCAACTAATATTCTTTGTCTTTCTTCTTTTACCCATTTAGCTTGTTTCAATTCGTCTGGTAATTTTATTCTTATTTCTTTTATTATATCTAGCATTTCTTCTTTATCTACCATTCCTTTATTGGTAAATGGCATTTTTTTACTGTTTTCTAACATATCTTCTAGTGTTTCTAATAATGTGAAAATCTCCATTTTTTACCCCTTTCTAGTCTAGGCATTTTAAAAATATTATTGATGCTCTTCCATATTTTCTTTTGTCTATGATTTTAACATCTATATTTTTTATTTGTTCTAATATTCTATCTTCGTCATCAGTTTCTAAAATAATTATACAATCTTTGCTTGTAAGCTTTTCTTTTAAAATTATTTCTAATGATATAATAATATAATCTGTATCATATGGTGGATCAATATAAATCAAATCAAATTTTTGAGTTTTTATTTTTTCCAAACATTTTTCAAAATCTAAATTATAAACTTCAGCTTTTTCTTTTAAATGTGTTTTTTCAAGATTTTTATTTATGATGTCAATTGCAGGTTTAGCTTTATCACATAATACGGCCTTTTTTGCTCCTCTACTAAGCATTTCAATACCTATTGCACCACTACCTGAAAATAAGTCAAGCACTGTAGAGTCTTGAATTTGTTCTTGTATTATATTGAAAATTGATTCTTTTACTCTATCAAGTGTCGGTCTTGTTTCTAAACCTTCTAATGTATAAAGTTTTGTTCCTCTTGCTGTTCCACTTATAATCCTCATATATTACCTTTCTTTTCTAACTATACTATTATTTTATTCTTTTTTTCCACAATGTCAATACAATTAATAAAAATGTAATATACATTTAATATTTCTGTAACATTTGTAACAGAAAAAGAGGGGTTTGAGGCCTCCTCTTTTTATCTTTTGTATCTATTCGTCTTCTTTATTTACATCTTTTATTAGTTCTAATTGTGATATTAATAATGATTCCATTTTTGCTTTATAGATATCAAATTGTTTTTTCAAATCTTCCAATGTTTTTTGCTTGCTAGTTATTTGTTGTTCTATTTCATCTAATGTTCTTTTAGATGTCTCTCTGGAATCTCTTAATATTTCTTCTGCTTTTGCTTTTGCTTCATTAATTATTTGATCTGCTTGTTGTTTTGCAACATTTTTTACTTCTTCTGCTGTAGATTGCGCCACAACTAAAGTATTTTGCAATGTTGCTTCTATATTTTTATAATGTTCTAAGCTATTATTTAGTTCTTCTATTCTTGAGTTCATTTCAGCTAGTTCTTTATAGTTTTTTCCATAGTCTTCTACCAACTCATCTAAGAACTCATCTACATCTTCAACATTATATCCGTTCATCATTTGTTTGCTGAATTTTTTATTTTCTATATCTAATGGTGTAATCATATTAGATTCCTCCGTCCTTTTTGAAGCATTTTAGTTTATGTTGTTATTTTTTAGCCATGAAACAGATAATTTACTTTTTATTTCTTCTCTAGCCATTTCATTTGTGATTTCATAATTCATTGGTGCTATTAGAAATATAGAATTTGATACTTTTTGAATATGACCATCTAACGCATAAACTCCACCACTAATGAAGTCTACTATTCTTCTTGCAACATCTTTGTTTACGTATTCAAGGTTTACAATTACAGATTTTTTTTCTTTTAATAAACTACATATTTCTTCTGATTGCTCAAATGTAGTTGGTTGAGATATTACCATCTTAACTGATTGACCTTGTGTCATAGGTACTACTTTACCTTTTTTACCAAAGAATTTTTTATCTTCTTCTTCTACATTATTATTGTCATAATCATATGCTTTATCATCATATTCATATACATCTTCATCTTCTGTTTCTTGTTGTTCTGGTTGTTCCATTCCAAATAAACCCCAAACTTTGTCCATTATAGCTCCTGCCATCTTCTTAACCTCCTAATATTTTACACTTTTGTAATCTAACTTTGCATATAGTATCTATCTTTTTTAGTTTTTTGTCAATAGTTTTTCGTGTTGTAATAAAAACTTAATATTTCTGTAACATTTTTGTAATATTTTATTTTCACATCTTGCTCTTCATTTTCCGTGCTAGAAATATGTAAGGCAAGATGTGAAATTATTATTTTTTACTTTCTATTACTATTTCATCATAATTACTAATTTTTTTATAATTTCTTATTTCCTTTTCATCATATCCAAGTTCTTGTAATTCCTCAGCAGAATAAGAACCAATTATAGCAAAATTATCTGTTTTATATTCTACTTTTACTAATATTTTTGCTTGATTTCCCATTCTATTTCTAATCACATAATATAAACCATTTTCTTCAATTAATGCTTCTATTGGAACCTTTAGTCCTGACTTATTCCACCATATAACATCAACTTCTACTTTTCTATGTGTAATTAAATCTTGGGTTAATCTATCAATTTTAAAGATAATTGTTCTACTTCCACTACCCTCATTTATTTGTACTATTTGAGCATCATATTCATCTTTATTTGATATTCTTATTTGTACACTATCTCCTACTTTTGCATTTAATGCACTTTCTGTATTTAAACTTACTGCTATGTAACATTCAAAATTATCTACTATCTTTGCACTGTCTGTACTTGTTGATATTATTTGGCTTGTTTTTAATCCTAAACTATCTAGATATTCTTCTGTTATTTGAGAAAAATTTTCTGGTGAAAGTTTATCTTCTAATCCATCAACTCTATATGATACAACTCCACTCATTGTTGCCTGCATGTATTGAGAACCATTTGTAAGTGTGTTTTCATATTGAGTTCTTTCATTAATCAAGTTTTTTATTTCTTGATTTTGTGTTATATTTCCAATAAAATTAATTTTTTTACTGATTAAACTGTCTATATCATTTTTACATTCTAATATTTCTTGATAATTGTTTAATGTATTTATATTTTTTATTTTCTCATCTATTTGATTTTCTATCGCTTTTATATCTGCTGATGGTGCTATTTTTTCATTTTCTAATAATTCTTGAATTTTGCCATTTAATTCAATAATTTTTTCAGTAATTTCTTTTTCTCCATCATTATAATATCTAAATACATTTTCATTTTTAGATACTTTTTGACCTTCTGGAACAATTGCATATATTCCATTATCATGCGTTTCATCTGTTATTACTTGTTCATTTCTTATAATATATCCTACTGTTTCATCTTCATTTGATAATGTTCCTTGTTTTATTATATATGTATCTTTTGGATTAACTATGAGCAAATAAATTGCATATGATATATATGCCACAATTATTATACATAACACAATTGCTATAAGCTTTTGTTTTTTTCTCAAGTTTTTCTCCTTTCAAAGTATTAGAAGTTATTTTATTTCTTCTAATATTTTTGATAATTCATTATTTTCTATCCATATTGTTTGTTTATTTTTCTTAAACCATGTTATTTGTCTTTTAGCATATCTTCTTGTTTGCATTTTTATTTTTTCTATCATTTCTTCTTTAGTTGTTTTTCCTTCTAAATATTCTACAACTTCTTTATACCCTAATCCTTGCATTGCAGTCGGAAATTTATCATACTTTTTTAGTATGTTTTGCACTTCTTCAATCAAGCCTTTTTCAATCATCATATCAACTCTTTGATTGATTCTTTCATATAATTTTTCTCTATCCATTTTTATTGCAAAGACTTTGTAGTCATATTTTACCTCATGGGCTCTTGACTCTATTTCTTGTTCTGTTTTTGTTTTTCCTGTAGCTTTATATATTTCTAATACTCTTATTATTCTTTTTTTGTCATTTGGACTTATTTTTTCCATTGCTTTACTATCAATTTCTTTTGCTCTATTATATAAGCTTTCTAGTCCATTTTCATTTGCCTCTTTTTCTAGCTGTTTTCTATATTCTTCATCTAATTCTATTTCTGGATATTCTATTCCATATATTAAACTATCAACATATAATCCAGTACCACCAACTATTATTGGTGTTTTCCCTTTTGCTAAAATTTCCTCTATTGATTTTTCAGCATCTTTTTTGTATTCTGCGACACTATATCTTTGATCTGGTTCAACAAAATCTATTAAGTGATGTTTTACTTCTTTTTGTTCTTCTGGAGTTGGTTTGGCTGTACCAATATCCATATATTTATATATTTGCATTGAATCACAAGATATAATTTCTCCATTTATTTTTTTTGCTAATTCTATTGATAACGCTGTCTTTCCTGACGCTGTTGGTCCACAAATTACTATTACTTTTGACTTGTCCATTTTAGTCCTTTCTATAAGTCAATATATTGTTTTTCCATTTCTAGAATTCCTGATTGAACATTTCTTAGATAAATTATTTCTATAATATAAATTATTACAATTACTATTATTGATTTTACAAGTTTTCGCTGTGCTTCTTCTTTTGACATTTCTTTTGATTTTACACTATTGATAATTTTCGCCAAATTCGGCATATATATTATTCCGTTTATTGGTATAAATATTGGTAGTAATATTTTTATTACTTCACCTTTCATTTTTGGAAAATTAAAATGTATTCCAATTGATGATATTGTTAATATTAGCATTGTAATCGTTAAACTTATTACCAATCCTATAAAATATATTTTTATTTTTTCTTTTGTATCATATTCACTTAGCCTATTAGAGGTAAATATGTACAATACAATAAATAGTATTAATGAAACAATTGTTATAAGTGTTCCCATTTTTTCTCCTTTATTTTCTTGCAAATTTTCTTTCGATATCATATCTAGACATTTTTATTGCTATTGGTTTACCTTGTGAATTTGTAAACGGCTCTTTAAATCTATATAATTGGTCTATCAATTCATATGCTTCTTCTTTTGATGTTGCAATTTTTAGAGTTTCTGCTACTTTTGATGCTACAATTGAATATAATTTTTCTATAATTTCTTGCTTTTCTGTTCTAGCAACAGAATTTATTCCATTTAAGATTTCGATAAACATTTCTTTTGTTTCTAAGTCTACACACTCTTCAGGTACACCACTTAATTTTATTGTGTTTTCTCCAAATTCTTCTAAAGAAAACCCAGCTTCTCTAAAAATTTGCATATTGTCTCTCGCTATTTCCATTTCTTTTCGTGATAAATTTATTATGTCTGGTAATAGTAAAAGTTGTGAATTATTATTGTTATTATAATAATCTTGTTTTAATTTCTCATATATTATTTTTTCTTGTGCATATTTTTGATTAAGTATATACATGTCTTGTTCTATTTGTATTATTATATAATTTTCAAAAGCTAGTCCTATAAATTTATATTCTGGTCTTTTGTATTCTTCTACATTATCAAATACTGATATGTTTTCTGTTTGTGCTATGTCAACTAATGTTGGTTCTTCTTTTATTTCTTCTTTTTTCTCTTCTACTGGTTTTGTACCAAACATTTTCATGTACATTTTTTCAAAATCTTGATTTTTTTCTTGTACTTGCTCAACTGGTTGTTCTTCTAAAACTTGCTCTGTTGGTTGTACTGGTTGTTCTTCTGTATCTTGCTCTGTTGGTTGTACTGGTTGTTCTTCTATATTTTGTTCAGTTTTTTGTGCTTTTTGTTCTTCTTGGATTACTTTTTGTTCGACTTTCTCTTGAGGTTCTTCTAGAGGTTCTTCTACTTGATTCTCGATTACTGCTTCGACTTCTTTTTTTGTTTCTAATGAGTATGGTGTTGTTTCTTCACTTATTTTTTCGTGTGTTTTCTTTGTTTCTTGTAGAAGTTTGTCTTTCATTTCTTGAAGTTTTTTGATTACTTCTTCGCCTTTTTCTAGGACATTTGGCACATTTGTGACATTCGGTGCCGGTTCTTTTTTGTCATTTTCAAATTTGGCATTTGGTGCCGGTTCTCTTTTGTCATTTTTGTCTTCTCCCATTGCTTTTGCTAGTGCTTTTTCTTGTCTTGCTCTAAATATCTGTTCTACAATTGTTTCATTTCCGTTTTCTCTTGGTTTTGTTCTTGTTTCTTCCTTGTTAAAAATTGGTGTTGGCGTTGGCACTTGTTTCATAGTCATTATATCTTCGTCAAAGATTTTCTCTGATTTTGGCATCATTTGAGATTTTTCAAGCGCTTCTTTTATTGCATGATATACAGCTTTAAAAACTGTATTTTCATCCTCAAACCTTACTTCTAATTTTGCAGGATGAACATTTACATCTACCTTGTTTGGGTCCATGTCTATATTTAATACTAAAAATCCAAATTTTCCTGCTTGTAGCATTCCTTTATATGCTCTTTCTACTGCTGAAGATAAAGCTTTATCTTTTATATATCTTTTGTTTACAAAAAATATTTGGCTTGCTCTATTTGAACGTGCAATTTCTGGTTTTCCTATCACTCCATATACATGAATATTCTCATATGTATAATCTGTATCAATTATTCCTTCTGCAATATCTTTTCCATAAATACTATATATTACTGTTTTTAAATCTCCATTTCCACTTGTTTGTATTACAGTTTTTCCTGAGTTTACTAATTTAATTGAAATTTCAGGATGTACAAGTGCAATTCTTGTTATTGCGTCTTCTATATATCCTGCTTCTGTGTAATCTTTTTTCAAAAATTTATATCTTACAGGTGTATTATAAAACAAATTTGAAACAGTTATAGTAGTTCCTGTACCACAACCTGCTTCTGTTTTATTAAGTATTTTTCCACCTTCTACAACTACTTTATAACCATTTAATTGGTTTGCTGTTTTTGAAACCATTTCAACTCTAGCAATTGCAGCAATACTAGCTAATGCCTCTCCTCTGAAGCCCATTGTTTTTACTGTATTTAAATCTTCTGCTGATCTTATTTTACTTGTTGCATGTCTTTCAAATGCCATTTCCATATCATCTTCTGGTATTCCTTTTCCATTATCAGTTACTCTTATATATGATATTCCACCATTTCTAATTTCTACTATTATATTTGTTGCTCCTGCATCTATTGAGTTTTCTACCATTTCTTTTATTACAGATGCTGGTCTTTCTATTACTTCTCCAGCAGCTATTTTATTTATTGTTAAGTCATCTAATAATACTATATTTCCCATCTTGCTAGAATTCCTCCAATTTTTTCATTTTTATACACCTGTATTTTATCATTTCTACTTTTTATTATCAAGTATTTTTCACTTTTATTTTTCAGTTTATCCTTGCAAAATCACAGTAACACTTTTTTATATTTACCATATTATATATTATCAAAAGAAAAAACTTTAAGATAATCATTTTTGAAAGGGGGGTTTTATATGCCAGAAAATAGAGGTTGCGGTGGTTTCGGTTTCGGTGATGACTGTTGCTGGATAATCATTCTTATACTTTTAATTTGTTGCTGCTGTGGTGGTAACAGAGGAGGATGTTGCTAGTCTTCTAGACATATAAAAAGGAGACCCCCTAAGGGAGTCTTCTTTTTTTTGCCATTAAGGACCGGTCCCATACGGAAAATTTAGCAAAAGAGAACCGGCACCAAATGTCATATTTCCACTTCTATATTATAAATTTTACCACTTCCATCAAGAGGAATTTTATTTTCTATTTTCTCTCCATTTAACACAACTTTTACAGTTCCTGAATTACTTCTACTAATATTAGCAACTTTAATATTGTAAATGCTTTCACCAAATTTATATCTTATACTAAATCCATCCCAATCTTTCGGAATACAAGGATTTATACTCATTATATTATGCTCAATTTTTAATCCAAGAATATATTGAATTCCTGCAATAAAATACCAACTACTTGAACCTGTATACCAAGTCCATCCTCCTGTTCCTGCAAGATTTTGTGTACCATATATATCTGCTGAAATAACATATGGTTCTACCTTATATTTATTTGCTGATTCTTTAGTTCTTGCATGTTCAATTGGTGTAAGCATTTTGTACCATTGAACTGCTTTATCTCCATTTCCTAATATGCTTTCTGCAATAATTGTCCACATGGCAGCATGTGTATATTGTCCTCCATTTTCTCTAACTCCTGGCAAATATGCTTTTATATATCCTGGTTCTAGTTTTCCTTTTTCAAATGGTGGGTCTAATAATTTAATAATTCCATTTTCCATATCTACCAAATGATTTTCTAAACTTTCCATAGCAGTAATTGTTTTATCTTTTTCTCCTGCTCCAGAAATAATTGCCCATGTTTGAGAAATGCTATCAATTTTACATTCTTCATTTTCCATTGAGCCATATACATCTCCGTTATCAGCAAAAGCTCTTTTATACCATCTACCATCCCATGCATTTTGATTTAGATTCTTTTTTAGCTCAATCATTATTTTTTCATATTCTTTTGAAACCTCATAATCTTCTTTTTTATTTGCAATTTCACAAAAATCAGCCAATATTTTATATAGGAAAAATCCAAGCCACACACTTTCTCCTTTTCCTTCTGGTCCTATATTACTAAATCCATCATTCCAATCTCCTATGCCTATTTTAGGCAATCCTCTCTCACCAAAATTAGATGCTCTTTTTATTGCTTTTTTACAATGTTCATAAATCGTTTCTATAGTTTTGCTTGGTAAATATACATCATATTTTTCTTTTTCATCTTTTTGTAACTCTGGACCTTGTAAATATGGTGTTTCAACATCAAGAATACTATAATCACCTGTAAATTTTATATATTGTTCTACTGCATAGGGTAGCCACAACAAATCATCTGAAAATTTAGTTCTTATTCCTCTATTATTTTCGTCATGCCACCAATGTTCTACATCTCCTTCTATGAATTGATGCTGACTGTGTTTAATTATTTGATTATATAAAATTTGTGAATCTAAATATTTACATGAAAATGTGTCTTGTAGTTGATCTCTAAAACCAAATGCACCACCAGATTGATAGAAACCGCTTCTTCCCATCAACCTACTAGAAATTGTTTGATACATTGTCCAACCATTCAACATTATATTTAAAGACTCATATGGTGTATTTACTTGAACTCTTCCTAATAAGTTTTTCCATTTGTTTTTAACTTTTTCTAATTCTATATTACAATTTGAAACTTTTGAATATTTATATGCTGTATTTTTTGCATTATTAATATTCTCATCTCCTCCTAGCATTATTGATATCTTTTTATCTGAAAAACTTTCTATTTCAACTTCTAATTCTATTGCCATACAGCTTCTTTTTCCTATACCTAAATCATTATCTAATCTAACTTGTTCTAATGCTCTTGGATTTGAAATTCCACCTTTTCCAAAAAAGCTTTTTCTGTTTCCTGTATATGTCAATATTTTTTCACTACTTGAAATATATGCAAAACTATCCACTCCATCTGTTTTAAATAGATTTCTAGCAATAAGAATATTTGAATTTTCTTCATATTGTAATTTTATAAAACTATCTGTCTTTATTTCGTCTTCTCCTAATACAGGTTTTATATAATAAATAATTTTTAATTTTTTCTTTTTTGGAGACTTGTTTTTTAATGTTATAATATTAATTTTTGCACTATCTTCTTGTGGTACAAATATTTCTAACTCTTGTAAAATTTCATCACTTGAATGAATAAATTTTGCATATCCAAAACCAAATACCGCATTATAATTCAATTCATCAGGTTTTGGCATAGCTGTAATTGACCATGTTCTACCATTTTCTTCATCTTTTAGATATATTGCTTCTGAAGGGATGTTTACACTACTACAATTATGCCAACTTGTTATTCTATTTAGTCTACTATTTTTATACCAAGTATATCCTCCATTACTTTCTGTTACTATTGTTCCAAATTTATCATTTGCTAAAATATGGCTCCATGTAGTTGGTGTTTTTATATTTTTATTAATCTTTATATTGTATTCTTTTCCATCTTCAGAAAATGCACCATATTCATTATAATATTTCAAATTTCCTCTATTTAATATATCAACTTCTTCAGTTTTGTCCTCATCAGGAACCTGTTTTATTGAATTTTCAACTATTCTATAATTATCTAATACATCTTCTTCCATATCTTTTATGATATTTTCCAAACTTCCTAAATGACTGTCAATAACTAAAACAGAAACAAATTTTATTAGATTTACATCTTGTATATCCATTTCGTTTTTTGAGAGTACAAATATTCCTCCATATATATTTTTCAAATATGAAAGTTGACTACTTATAATAGCTCCTTCAATTTCATCTTTAATATAATTTTCATAACTGTAATTTTCTTCATCTATAATTACAAGTTCTATTCTAATATTTTTTGTCCTAAAAAATTCATACATTTTAATTACTTCTTTTACTACATATAAGTCATTTATATATTTTATTGTAACTGTTATAATCGGTAAATCTCCTGATATTCCATATTTCCATAAATCTTTTTGTTCATATGTTTTATATGCTAATTTTAAGTCTTTTTTTAGAGGATTATCAAAAATTATATAACCTGCAATAGTCTGATATATATCCAAGCTTTTTCCTTTTATTTCTAGATATCTAGATTCTGCTTCTGTTTTTGCTTTTACTATTTCAAATTCTCTTGCAACATTTTCCATAACATTATATTTTTCTAGATTTTGTATTGCTGTTTCTTCACTATATTCTACAGAAATCAGTAAATCAATATAGGCTTTTTCTTTTGGCTTAACTTTTATTGTGTTTTTTAGTGCTAAAATACTTTCTGTTGCAAGGCCTATTTTTCTAGATAGTGGAGTTGAATTTTGAATTGCTTTTGGAATTTTAATATTATTTCTTCCCATAAATTTTTCTTTATTTATTTCAAATTCTGTTTCACCTATTTTTTCACAATTTGTCTGAGTTTTTGCAACTAAATATAGGGTCTTTTTAGAAGGTTCTCTATTCTTTCTATTTACTATTATCTCATTCTTTTTTTCATCATATTTATATATTAAAAATAAATTATTAAATGCTTGATGTGCATAATCATCTTCTCTCTTTGATAATACTGGTTCAAAATAGCTTGTTATTTCAAATATTTTTTCTTCTGATGAATTATTTTGAATTTCCAATCTTCTAATTTCAACAGGTTCATTTGCATCTACAGTTATATTTAGTTTTGTTTTAACTTCTCCTCTTTCTTTTTCAAATTGATTTTTGTCAGGCATAAAACTAATTGTAAATTTATCACAATTGTCTTCACCTGTTGCAGACCAAATTTCATTTGTTTGAATATCTTTAATATAGAAAAATATTCCTTGTTTATAATCATCTGTTTTCTTATATCTATTTATATACAAATTATCAAATTTACTAACTCCATCTCCTTCTTGATTTATTGTTACTGTGTATTTCTCATTTCCTATTACATTTCCTCTTATAGCTCTTTCATCTATTTTGTGATATTCTCTTATACTATAATTTTCATAATCATGATATTTTATTTTTTCTGGTTTTTCTTTATTTTCTTTTGTTATAATAAATGTTTCTGGCATCCTTTCTTGTAAAAGAATAGTTATTGCTTCAATTTCTGGGTTTCTTACAAATCTTTTTTGAAAAATCTTATCATTAAATAAATTATTAATTGATAGTAATATTAGTGCTTGATGATGTGCCATATAAGTCTTTACTGGTTCTGATTTTTTTCCCTTTGATAATCTTTCAGGTGTATAATCTATTGATTCATAAAAACCATATTTATTATACATCCCTTCTTTTTCTAAGATTTTTAAATTATTTACAACCTCTTTTGGCTTTTCTGTTATTGCTAATATTGAACCATAACTTGATGTTACCATTTCATCTGCAAGTCCTCTTTTTAGTCCAAGCCATGGTATTCCAAATGCTTTATATTGATAATTTGAATGTAAGTCCTTTAAGTTAAATGCTGATTCTGAAATTCCCCATGGTATTCCTAATTTACTACTATATTCTTTTTGATTCATTATTAAAAAACTACAAGATTCATCCAATAAACTTCCTTTATATGTTGGAATATTTATATTTGGCATTAAATATTCAAATGCTGTACCAGACCATGAAATTAATCCTTTATATTTCTTTAATAATGTTAATGTTCTACTTAGATTATTCCAATGTTTTGCTGGTACATCTTTTTTTGCTATTGCTATTAGACTTGCTTGTCTAGCTTCTGAAGCTAATAAATCATAATATGAATCAGTAAGTTTATTTTCTTCTACATTAAACCCTATTGAAAATAAACGTTGTTCTTTACTATATAATTTTTCAAAATCTGTTTCTTCTATCGTCTGTGTTAGTTTGTTTATTAATTCTTCTATTTCTGGTTTTGAAATCTCTGGTTCTTCTAAAATTTCGTATAAAAATGCTCTTGTTGTATACATATATCCAAGTAAATTTCCACTATCTACAGTTGAGATATATCTTGGAATTAGTGGTGTTTTTGTTTTTATATTATACCAATTATATAAATGACCATTCCATTTTGGTAGTTCATATATTACATTTATAATTTTAGATAATAATTCAATAGTGTTTTTTAAACTTTCAAATTTTAAATCATAACTTGATATAACTGCTAATAATGATAATCCAATATTTGTTGATGATGTTCTTGGTACTACTTTAGGTTTTCTATCTTCTTGTTCATTATCTGGAATTAGATAATTATTTTCTTCTGTCAAATAATCTTTAAAAAACTGCCATGTTTTTTCAGAAATTTGTTTTACATATTCTTTTTCTTTTTCACTTAATTCTTTAACTTTACTTGTTTCTTCATCTATTATACTTATTTTATACATTATATATGGTGTTATAATCCATAAAACTCCAAGTATTGCTAACAAAATATTGTTTTTAATTGGTGTTAAAGCAATAAATATTAAACCTAATATTAAATTAAAATACATCATTTTATAATAGTTTGTGATACTTGTTTTTGACTGTTTATCAGCTTCTTCTGATGTTAACCATTCTAATAAATGCTTATGCGAGAAATATTTTCTGTAAATTGTTTTTATTATTGATACAAATTGGGTATATGCCTTATGTGGCAAACAACCAAGTGTAAGTATTGCTCTATATATTGCCCCTTTAAATCCTGTGATATGTGGAGTAAATGTTTTTTGCTTTTTTTCTCCTTCTTTTCTTGAAAAAGCCAAGCTCGTCATGTCTAATATAAATGGTTCAAGTACAATAAAAATTGCAAATCCTATATATAATATATTTGAATTAAATACAATTGCACATATAAGTAATATAATAATTGATATTTCAAATAAACTTCTTCTTAAATTATCAAAAATTTTGAATTTAGATAATATATTCAATTTACTTGTAAGCCATTTTGTTATTTGCCAATCTCCTCTTGTCCATCTTGATAATCTATTCATAAAACTTGCATATTTTGTAGGATATCCATCCATTAACATTGTGTCTGTTACAAGTCCACATCTTAAATAGCTTCCTTCTAATAAGTCATGACTTAATACTGTGTTTTCTGGTATTTCATTTTTTAAGACTTTTGAAAATATTTCTACATCATAAATTCCTTTTCCTGTGAATATGCCTTCATCAAAATTATCTTGGTAGACATCAGATATTGCATTTGTATAATTATCAATTCCTCCTGCTCCAGCAAATATTTTAGTAAATAGATTTTTATTACTAATATCCAAGTTTATTCCTACTCTTGGTTGCATTAGAGCATGTCCTTTTACTACTATATTTTTGTTTTCATCAATTTCTGGTTTATTTAGAATATGTGCCATTGCCCCAATTAATTCAAATGCAGAATTTAATATTAATTCAGTATCTGCATCTAATGTAATTACATATTTTATTTGTGGTAGAATTTGTTGGTCTATAGTATTAATTTTAAATTTATTTCTTTCGTGTTTTAGAATGTATTCATTGAATTGTGTTAATAATCCTCTTTTCCTTTCCCATCCTAAATATTTTTCCTCACCATTATTATATTTTCTTTCTCTATATAAAAAAGAGAAAATTGGAAATTTAGAATTTGGATATTTTTGATTTAATTTTTCAACTAATTTTATTCCCGCTTCTTCAACTTCTTTATCGAATTTTTCTTCTCTTTGATCACTTTCTGAACAATCACCTAATAATGCAAAATACAAATTTTCACTTTCATTTGCTAAATAGTAAACTTCGAGTTTTCTAAATAATTCTTCGACTTTTTCTTTTGATTTTATTATTGTTGGTATTACTACAAATGTGGCATTTTCTTCGTCTATACCTTCTGCAAAATCCATTTTAGGAATTAGTTTTGGTTTGACTATTTTTCCTAAGATATATTGAATTATTTGTATTACAAATTCAGAAACTGGTATTATTAGTGCAATAGTTAGTATAATTCCAGAGACTAAAGTGTCTGTTAGCATTTTTGGTATAATTATAGATATTAAAAGTGTTAGAATGATTATTGATAAAATATATATTACTGTTTTTGTTTTGTTTTTCATTATCTTTTGACTAAATTCTAATTTTTGAAATAATTGTTCTTTCCCTTCATCTATTAAATAATATCCTATATGTTTTTGTTTAATATTATTTTCGTTTTTTTCACATAATTCTATTGTTTTTTTAGCTATATATATTTCTGACATTTTTGTTTTTTTAGCAATTTCTTTGATTTTATTTCTATAATATTCTTTAGTTTTATATTCCATTTTTTCATAAATTCCTGCAGGATCTTTGCATAGTATTTTTTCTACTCCATTTATGTTTTCAAATATTTCTAAAAAATTAATTCTTTGTATTTTTTTTATGCTTGTAATACAATTGGCCATAGATATTTTTCTAATTGCTATATCTAAATGTTCTTTTTGTATTGCTTCAGATACTGTTATTCCTGTCTTTTCAACTTCTTCTTCTAAAATGTTTAAATATGCATGTGCTTTTTTTCCATATTTTTTTAAAGAATATGACATATATTCTATAAATGGATATTTTACATTTTTAAATTCATTGTTTTTTAATTTTGTTGCAGTTGATTGGTCAAATTGTATTTCATTTTTAGACTTTTTTTCTACTAATCTTTCTATTATACTTTTTACTTTATATTTTTGTATTTGAGCACTCTCTATTTTTTTACATATTTCTGCTATATTTTGTATTATTGCTATTTCTAAAAAAACTCCTATATTCCAGATTTCTTCCATATTAAGTGTTTCCATTGTTTGATATACTTGTAAATATTTTTCTAATTTTTCACTTGTTATTGCATTATCTGTTGATATAGCAATTTCTATTGCCAATGCATATATTCTTGCATAACCAGCATATTTTTCATTTTCTATTATAGGAAAATTTTTATATTTTTTTAAAGTAATTTCTTTTTGAATTTGTTTAACCGTTTCTTCTATTATATAAAAATTATCTAATATCCATTCTCCTGCTGGATGTATGCTTATTCCTAGTTTTATATGTTCATTTAGCAAATTATATACATTTTTTATTATTGCATAATTGTCTAACATCTGTGGTATAGGATATGTGTTTTTATTTGTTTTTTTCAAAAAAAATCCACTCCTTGCGCTTTTCCATTATTGTTCGCAATTTGTGGATATTTTATACATTTTTAGATTTTTTTTAGATATTAGCTTGATGTAATTTATATTCAAGTCCTGTGTTTCTTTTTTTGCTATCTGTATTTTTTAGCATATAATCTAAAATCTGTGCATTTCCTATAACTATTAATAATTTTTTTGCTCTTGTTAAACCTGTATATAATAAATTTCTTGTTAATAACATTGGAGCCGTCTGTGGAATAATCATTATTACTACATCAAATTCGCTTCCTTGAGCTTTATGTATTGTAATACAATAACTATGTTCTATTTGCTCTAGTTCATTAAATTCATACCAACATACTTTGTCATCATCAAATTTTATTCTTATATTTTTTTCTTTTTCATTTATATTAGTTATTGTTCCTATTTCACCATTAAATATACCATTTCCAACTTCTATACTGTCATCTATTCTTCTTTCCCAGTACATATCATAATTATTCTTTATTTGCATTACTCTGTCACCAATTCTAAACACTGCTCCCATACTACTCTTTTCTGGTTCATTTTCTCTATATGGATTTAGTTCATTTTGTAATGCTTTGTTTAATTCTTTTGTCCCTAACATTCCTTTTTTGGTTGGTGTTAGAACTTGTATATTTTCAAAAAAGTCATAATCTCCAAATTTTCGTAAGCGTCCATTACATAGTGAAAGTACTTGTTCTAAAATTTTTTCTTGATTATTTTCTTTTATAAAGAAAAAGTCTTCTTTTGAGTCTTCTTCTAATTCTGGTGAATCTTTTTCTATAAACGGCTTTCCATTGTTAACTCTATGTGCATTTACTATTATTTTACTTTTGGCAGCTTGTCTAAATATTTTATCAAGATGAACAGTTACTATCTTTTCTGATGAAATCAAATCTTTTAGTACACTTCCTGGTCCAACAGATGGAAGTTGATCACAATCTCCTACTAATATTAATTTTGTTCCTAAATAAATACAGTCTAATAAGTAACTCATTACAAACATATCTACCATTGAAACTTCATCTACTATTATTATGTCTGCATCTATTGGAGCTCCTTTATATTCATTGTCTTTTTTGAATAGTGATTCCTCATCTACTTTTCCTATTTCTAGTAATCTATGTAATGTACTTGCTTCTTCCCCAGTTGTTTCTGTCATTCTTTTTGCTGCTCTTCCTGTTGGCGCACATAAAATTGTTTTGTATTTTTTTCTTTTATATATTTCTAATATTGTTTTTATTATTGTAGTTTTTCCTGTTCCTGGTCCACCAGTAATTATTGTAACATTATTGTCGTTTATTTCTCTTATTGCCTGTTTTTGTTTTTCTGATAGGAACATATCTGTTTCTTTTTCTACAATCTTTAATTCTTTTTCTATATTTGAAATTTTTTTAACATTTTTTGCATTGTTTAGTTTAGTTATTCTTTCTGCTATTTGTTTTTCTGCATTATAAAAGGTATATAAATATACCCAATGTTCTCCATCTCTGTCTTCTACTACAATTTCATCATTTGCTTTTAAGTTTATTATTCCTTCTTCTATACTGTCTTGGCTTACACCTAATAATTGTTTAACATATTCTATCAAATTTGTTTCTAATGTGCATGAATGTCCATTATATGTTATTCGTATTAAAGCATATTTTATCCCGCTTTTTATTCTTTTTTGATTTTCTCTTTCTATTCCAAGTTTTATTGCCATATTGTCTATTTGCTTAAAGTCCACTCCTCTTGAAATATCTATTAATATGTAAGGATTTGCTTCTATTTCTGAAATTGCATTTACTCCTAATAAATCATATACCTTTTTTGCATTTTCTGCACCTATTCCAAACCTTTCAAGAAATCCCACTATTTGCCATACTTCCCAGTTTTCCACAAAACTTTCTGATATTTCTAGTGCTTTTTCTTTGCTGATTCCTCTTATTTGTGCTAATTTAATAGGTTCATATTTTAGTACATGGATTGTTTCTTCTCCAAATAGTTGTATTATTTTACTTGCTGTTGCAGGTCCTACTCCTTTTATGTTTCCATTTGCTAAATAGTTTTCTAATGCACCTAGTGTTTGAGGCATCAATTTTTCAAAGGTTTCTATTTTGAATTGCTCTCCATAGTCTTTGTGTTCTACAAATTTTCCTAATAATTTTAGTGTGTCTCCTTTGCTTATGAATGGCAAATATCCTACTACAGTAATTTGGTCTTCTTCTGTTTCAAATATTCCTACTGTGTAACTATTTATTTCGTTTTGATATATTATTTCTGTTACTACTCCTTCTATTTCTTCCAATTTACGCCTCCGATTGGGACCGGGTCTTTTTTGGCATGTGTCAATTGGGACCGGGTCTTTTTTGTCATTTTTCTCTAGCTTCTATGTTGTCCATTAATTCTTTACATTCTTTCCAAGTCAAATTTTTAACATAATCACATTCGACAGACATTTTGTTTATAATTTCTTGTGTATTGTCTGTTGAATCTAAATCAGTAATAATTATATCATTAATATATTCTTCTTTTCCATATAAAATTTTAAATATTATAGATCGTAAAAATCCTTCGATTTTTTCTTCTTGATTTTTAACAGCTATTATAATATATATTCCATCTTTTTTTATATTTGTATATGTAAACATAAGTATTATCTGTTTAATAAATTCAAATAGTCCATAAAGAGCAAATGTCCATAGTAGTGAATTTATAATAAAATTCTCCATACTTTGTTCCTCCTTATGGCTATTATATGATTTCTATTAAATTATGTTTCTTTTATTTTAATTCAATTATCTTCTCCCATGGTAATTCTGGTTTTCCAAAATGTCCATAATTAGTTGTTTTTGTAAATATTGGTTCACGTAATCCCAAATAATTTATAATTCCATTTGGAGTTAAATCAAAATTTCTATTTATAATTTCTAGAATTTCATCTTCTGGAATTGTATTTGTTCCAAATGTATCTACAAATATTGACATTGGTTTTTCAACACCTATTGCATATGCTACTTGTAATTCGCATTTTTTTGCATATCCATTTGCAACAATATTTTTGGCTATAAAACGTAACATATATGCTGCACTACGGTCAACTTTTGTTGCATCTTTTCCAGAAAATGCTCCTCCACCATGACGTGCATATCCTCCATATGTATCAACAATTATTTTTCTTCCTGTTAATCCTGTATCTCCTAAAGGTCCACCTATTACAAATCTTCCAGTAGGATTTATATAATATTTTGTGTTTTCATCTAAATATTTTTCTGGAATTACTTCATTTATTACTTTTTCTTTTATGTCTTTTTTTAATGTTTCCATATTTACATCTGCTGTATGTTGTGTTGATATTAAAATCGTGTCAATTCTATTGACTTTACCATCAACGTATTCAACTGTTACTTGTGTTTTTCCATCTGGTCTTAAATATGGAATTATGTTTTGTTTACGTACATCTGTTAATCTTTTTGATAATTTATGTGCCATTGATATTGCAAATGGCATATATTCTTCTGTTTCGTCTGAAGCATAGCCAAACATTATTCCTTGGTCTCCAGCACCACCAACATCAACACCTTGTGCTATGTCTGAGCTTTGTTTAGTGATGTTTATGTCAATTTGACATGTTGCATAGTCTATGTCTAATTCTGCATTATCATATCCAATTTCTTTTATTCTGTTTCTTACTATTTGTTCTATATCTAGTTCAGCATTTGATGTTATTTGCCCTGCTATTGTTATTTTGTTTGCTGATGCAAATGTTTCTACTGCTACTCTTGAAAATTTGTCTTGTTTTAGTGCTTCATCTAATATTGTATCTGAAATATAATCACATAATTTGTCTGGATGTCCTTCTGTTACACTTTCTGATGTAAAATAATATTTTTTCATATTTTATACCTCTTTCTACTACATTATAACAAAACTCTGTTACTTAATGTAACAGAGTTTAATAATCTATTTCATTGGTATATATTTTACATCTTTTTTTGCTTTTTGTCAATACTTGTCATTATTCTTGTGTTTCTGCTGGAGCTTCTTCAGCAGGAGCTTCTTCAGCAGGAGTTTCTTCTGCTGGCTTGTCGTCTTCTGGAAGAGGTGCTTCGAAATTATAACTTTTTGCATTTTTTAAATCAGTTGATACCAATGCTTCTGTTTGTGTTTCTGCTCCTGGGTCTAATCTTGGAATTGCTATAGTAAATCTTTGGATTTCTGTATCTTCTTCATTAAAGAATACTATATCTGCTGTTTGTTCTTCTATAGCATCTCCAGATTCATTTTTTATTGTAAATTTTAGATTACAAACTTGAGGATCATCAGTATCCTCAAATTTTAAATCTGTAAAAGTTATTCTATTATATTGTTTTGCCTCTGTTATAAGTGATTGTTGATTGTTTCCATCTCCAGTACCATTATTTAATTTGTCTTTATTTACAACAAGTGCAATTATAACACCAACAAGAGCTAGTAGTACTATAACTAGCACTATTCTTTTTATCATCACTTCTTTTTTAGTGACATTTTTTTTATTTTTCATTCTTACTTCCTCCGTAAATTTAAAATTTCTTAACAATTGTTTTATTGTTTTGTTACAGATTGTGTTCCACATCCTGTGAACATCTGTTTTGTGTCAGCTTGTGATGTTGACCATCCACTTCCAACAGTAATTTTTGTTAGTTTTGAGCATGCCATGAACATTTGCTTCATCTTTGTAGCTTTCTTTGTGTTCCAACTTGTTAAATTTAATGAAGTTAATGAAGTACAGTCTTCAAAGATATTTTGCATATTTGTAACATTTGTTGTTGTTTTAAATACCGATATTGAAGATAACTTGATACAATTATTAATCATAGATTCCATATTCGTAACTCTTGATGTATCCCAACTTGATAAATTTATTGAAGTTATGCTTTGGCAATATGCAAACATATGAGCCATATTTGTTACATTACTTGTCTTAAAGTTATTTACACCTGTTATAACTGATAATTTAAGGCAACCAGAAAATAGTCTTGACATATCTGTAGCTTTTGATGTATTCCAACTTGATAAATTTAATGAAGTTAATGAAGAACAATTTTCAAAAGCATTATTCATTTTTGTAACACTTGATACATTAGTAAATACTTGTAATGAAGTTAAACCACTACATCCACTAAAGATAGCTTGCATATCTGTAACTCTTGATGTGCTCCAACTTGATAAATTTAATGAAGTTAATTTTGGTGAATTTGCAAATGTAGCAGTAAGTGCTGTAACACTACTTGTATTTAAGTTACTTATACCTTGTATATTTGATAAATTTGTACAATCTCTAAATAGCCATGTAAAATCTCTAACTCTTGATGTACTCCAATTTCTTAAATCTAAAGATGTTATTTTACTACATCCTTGGAACATAGCATTCATAGTTGTTACTTTACTTGTATTAAAATCTGAAACATCTATTGAAGTTAGACTAGAACATCTTGCAAACATACCCATCATATTTGTAACATTTGATGTATCAAAATGTGAAACACTTACACTTGTTAATGAATTACAATCAGCAAACATATCTTTCATAGATGTTACTTTACTTGTATCAAGGTTTGTAAGACTTGTAATTGTTGTCATATTAGACATAGATACAAACCAGTTTTCTGTACTTGTTGGCTGAATTTTATCAAATATTTGTGCTTTTTTTACTGTAGTCCTTACTCCATGCCATGGTCTTTGATTATCACTTGTATAGTGATCTCCTTCTATGTTTCCATAATAATGTGATGTTGAATCTGCATATTCTTTTGCATCTAAATCATTATCAAAGAATCCTAATGTTGTACCTTTTAATGCTACATAAATTCCTTTATTTGCATTTTCAAATTTGTATGGTCCAAATCTATGATATTTTGTTCTTGATATTGTTGTTAATGTACCCTTTGTTGTACTTGTGTTTGAACACTTATCAGATACTTGTTTTACAAATAAGTAATATGTTCCATTTAATCCTTCTCCTATTGTTTTTGGTGCTCCACTACTATATGTAGTCCAGCTACCTCCACTTAAGCGCGTACTGCTTGTTGATAAATAATATTGATAACTAGTTCCAGTTGCAAGTCCTGAACCTGTATCTGTTGCAGTAATTTTTACTCTTGTACTTGAAACTGCTGTTGACTGGCTTGTAGGAGAAACTGATATTACAGGAGCTGTATTGTCAAATTGGAATGCTCCACTATTTTTGTTTCCACTACTATTTCCTGCATTATCTTCTACTGCTTTTACATGTATATAATATGTTCCTGTTAAGCCTTCTCCTATTGTAAATGATTGTCCACTTCTGTATGGTTTCCAACTAACTCCCCATGAAGATGTCGGATATGAAGAACTTGTTGTAAGACAATATTTGTAATCATTAGACTCACTTAATCCTGAACCTCCTGTATCTTTTACTGTTATTGTTACACTTGTTGATTTTGACCATGTTTTTCTATTCGGACTTATTGTTATTGTTGGTGGTGTGCTATCAAATTGGAATTTACCACTTACTGCATCATTAGTATTTCCTGCATTATCAGATACTGTATCTATATATATATATTTTGTTCCAGATTGTCCACTTAATGAAATTGTAGCTGAACCATTAGTTAAATATCCTGTTCTCCAACGACTTCCTGCTGGAGTATAAGCACTTGATGATATATAGTATCTAAATGAATTACTTTCTAGTCCTGATAAATCATCTGATATAGTTACTTTTACACTTGATACACTACTTCCTCCATTTGGATTAAATGATATTGTTGGCTTTATATTATCAAATTTGAATGCTCCACTTACTTTGTTATCACATGTATTTCCTGTATTATCACTTACACCTCTTACATGTATATAATATGTTCCATTTAATCCAGTACCTATTGTAAATGATCTTCCTCTGCTGTATGTTTTCCAAGTTCCTCCTGTTGTATAAGCACTACTTTTTGATAAATAATATTCATATCGGTTTGAACTACTCAATCCTGTTCCACTGTTATCTGTTACAGTTATTGTTACATTTGTTGATTTTGACCATGTATTACCATCTGGGGTTATTGTTATTGTTGGTGCTTCATTTGCAAAAGTATATGGTCCTGTTACATAATTTGAACATGAGTTTCCTACTTTATCACTTACTCCTCTTACATGTAAGTAATATGTTCCATTAAGTCCTGCTCCTATAGTAGTTAAATTACCATTTGTATAGCTTGTCCAACTTCCATTTGCAGAAGTTCTACTTGTTGATAAACAATATTGATATCTATTTGATGTACTTAAGCCTGAATTACTATCAGATGCTCTTATTGTTACTGATACGCTTCTTGATGGTGTTGATGAGCTTGGTGGTGTTACTGATATTGTTGGGTCTGTATTATCAAAATAGAATGCTCCACTTACTTTGTTTGCACAAGAGTTTCCAGCATTATCACTTACTCCTCTTACATGTAAGTAATATATTCCTGTTAAGTCAGATCCTATTGAAAATGAACGTCCTCTTGAATATGTATGCCATCCATCTCCTCCTGTTGTAGTAGTACTACTTGTTGATAAATAGTATTGATATGAATTTGAGCTACTTAAGCCTGAGCCTCCTGAATCTTGTACAGTTATTGTTACATTTGTTGATTGTGTCCAATTGTAGTTATAATTTGGATCTATTACTATTGTTGGTGCTGTATTATCAAAGTGGAATGCTCCACTAGTTTCTGATCCACTACTGTTTCCAGCATTATCATATACAGGTTTTACATGTATATAATATGTTCCTGTTAAGCCTTCTCCTATTTTTATTGAATTTCCTGGTGTGTAATTTTTCCAATCACCATATGAATTATATGATGAACTTGTTGATACATAATATTGATATGAATTTGAACTACTCAATCCTGTACCACTATTATCTCTTACATTTATTTTTACATATGTTGATTTTGTATAACTACTTTGACTATTTGGAGTTATTGTAATTGTTGGTGGTGTATTTGCAAACACATATGGTCCTGTTACTTTGTTTGCACATGAGTTTCCAGCATTATCACTTACTCCTCTTACATGTAAGTAATATGTTCCATCTAATCCTTCTCCTATTTTTGTTGAATATCCATTTGAATATCCGTGCCAACCATCTCCTCCTGTTTGACTATATTGACTTGTTGACAAGTAGTATTGGTATGAATTTGAACTACTTAGTCCTGAATGTGAATCTGAAGCTCTTATTGTTACATTTACACTTTTTGCTGCTGATGAACTTGTAGGAGATACACTTATTGTTGGATCCGTATTATCAAAACGGAATGCTCCACTTACTTTGTTTGCACAAGAGTTTCCAGCATTATCACTTACTCCTCTTACATGTATATAATATGTTCCTGTTAATCCTGTTCCTATTGTAAATGGATATCCACTTGAATATTCATGCCAACCATCTCCTCCTGTTTGACTATATTGACTTGTTGACAAGTAATATTCATATATGTTCGATCTACTTAATCCTGAATATCCTGTATCTTGTACTGTTATTCTTACACTTGTTGATTGTGTATAACTACTTTGGCTATTTGGACTTATTGTAATTGTTGGTGCTATATTATCAAAATGGAATGCACCACTTACTTTTTCTCCACTTTCATTTCCTAAATTGTCTCTTACTGATCTTACATGTATATAATATGTTCCTGTTAAACCTTCTCCTATTGTTTCAGGTCTACCATTTGTGTAGCTATCCCAATATCCATTAACTGTAGTATATTGACTTGTTGATAAATAATATTCATATATGTTACTACTGCTTAATCCTGCTCCACTTCTATCTTCTGCTGTTATTGTTACTTGAGTTGTTTTTGTATAATTACTTTGAGAGTTTGGGTTAATTGTTATTACAGGCTCAACATTTGCAAATGTATATGGTCCTGTTACTTTATTTCCACAAGAGTTTCCAGCATTATCACTTACTCCTCTTACATGTAAATAATACGTTCCATTTAACCCTTCTCCTATTTCAAATGAATTTCCATTTGAATAGTTTTGCCAATTTCCACCTTGTTGTTCTGATTGGCTTGTTGATAAATAATATTGGTAACTGTTACTACTGCTTAATCCTGCTCCACCTACATCTGTCGCATTTATTGTTATTGGTAATGTTTTTGATAAAGGTGAACTTTCAGGTGATACATTTATTGTTGGTGCTGTGTTATCAAAATTAAATGCTCCACTTACTTTTGTTGTACTAGTATTTCCAGCATTATCACTTACTCCTTTTACATGTATGTAATATGTTCCTGTTAAGTTTTCTCCTATTATAAATGATTGTCCTCTTGTATATGTTTTCCATTCTCCACCACTTTGTGTTGTTCTACTTGTTGACAAGTAGTATTCATATGTGTTTGTATCACTTAATCCAGAGCCTCCTGTATCTATTACTGTAATTGTTACATTTTTTGTTTTTGTATAATTGCTTTGACTATTTGGATTTATTGATATTGTTGGTGCTGTATTGTCAAAATGGAATTCTCCACTTACTTTTGGTCCACTTGTATTTCCCAAATTGTCACTTACTGCTCTTACATGTATATAATATGTTCCTGTTAAGCCCTCTCCTATTGTAAATGGTTGACCACTTACATATGGTTGCCATCCACTGCTATTTCCTATTTGCTCTGTTTGACTTGTTGATAAATAATATTCATATACATTTGAAGAACTTAATCCTGAACCACTCTTATCTTGTGCTGTTATTGTTACTTCTATTGATTTTGGATAATCATAATTTTCTTCTGGGTCTATTATGATTACTGGGTCTACATTGACAAATTCATATGGTCCTGTTACTTTTGCTTCTCCAACATTTCCAGCATTGTCACTTACTTCTTTTATGTGTAAGTAAAATGTACCATTTAATCCTTCTCCAATTTCAAATTCTTCTCCATTTGTATATCTTTTCCATGTTCCATCAATTTGTTCTGTTTCACTTGTTGATAAATAATACTGATAATTTCCACTATCATCATCTAGTCCTGCACCACCTGTATCTGTTGCTGTTACTGTAACATTTACTGTTTTAGCTACTCCAGAGCTTTCTGGTTTAACATCTACTGTTGGTGCTATATTATCAAAATTATATTTTCCACTTACTTTTGTATCACAGGTATTTCCAGCATTATCACTTACTCCTTTTACGTGTATATAATATGTTCCTGTTAAACCTTCTCCTATTGTAAATGCTTCTCCTGGTGAATATGTTTTCCATTCTCCACCATTTTGTTCTGTGCTACTTGTTGATAAGTAGTATTCATATGTATTTGTGCTACTTATTCCAGATCCTCCCGTATCTTCTATTGATATTGTTACATCTGCTGTTTTTGTATATCTTTCTTTACTTTCCGGATCTATTTTTATTGTTGGTGCCGTGTTGTCAAAATGAAATGCTTCACTTATTTTTTCTTTACTTATATTTCCTATATTATCTAATACAGGTTTTACATGTATGTAATATGTTCCTGTTAAACCTTCTCCTATTTGGAATTTTTGACCATTTGTGTATGGCTTCCATTCTCCATCTTTTTGTTCTGTTTGACTGGTTGATAAATAATATTCATATGTATTATTAGGACTTAGTCCTGTTCCACTTTTGTCTGTTGCTGTTATAGTTACTTCTACTATTTTTGGGTAATCATTATTTCCATTTGGTTCTATCGTTATTACCGGATCTATGTTAACAAATACATATGGTCCTGTTACTTTTGCTTCTCCTATATTTCCTGCTTTATCACTTACTTCTTTTATATGTAAGTAATATGTTCCATTTAGTTCTTCTCCTATTGTTACTTCTTGACCATTTGTATATGGTTTCCATTCTCCATCTTTTAGTTCTGTTTGACTTGTTGATAAGTAGTATTGGAAATTATCACTTTCTTCTTTTAGTCCAGCTCCTCCTTTATCTTCTGCTGTAATTTTTACATTAGTCTTTTTAGCGGCACTTGAGCTTTCTGGTGTTACCGCTAGTGTTGGAGGTTCATTATCAAAATGAAACTCCCCACTAACTTTTGCATCACTTGTATTTCCAATATTATCACTTACAGGTTTTACATGTATGTAATATGTTCCTGTTAAGCCTTCTCCTATTGTAAATTTTTCTTCATTTTGGTATGGTTTCCATTCTCCATCTTTTTGCTCTGTTTTACTTGTTGATAGGTAATATTCATATGTGTTATCTTTGCTTAAACCTGTTCCATTTTGGTCTTTTGCTGTTATTGTAACTTCAGCTGTTTTTGTGTATTCTAGATGTTCATTTGGGTCTATTGTTATGATTGGTGGTTCATTTGAAAATTCAAATGGTCCAAATATTTCGTTTTCCTCATCATCTTGACCTTCAACTTCGCCTTCTCCTTGTGATATGTTTCCAGCTACGTCTCTTACTTTTTTAACATGTATATAATATGTTCCTGTTAGGCCTTCTCCTATTGTTTCAGGTTCACCATTGGCGTATTTTTTCCAACTTCCACCTATTGTTTCATCTTTGCTACTTGATACATAGTATTCATAGGCATTGTCATTGCTTAGTCCTGATCCACCTTCATCTGATGCAGAGATTGTTACAAGTTTTGTCTTACTTACTGTTGTTGCTGATGATGAAGATACCTTAATTACTGGTCTTATCTTATCAATGTTTGTTACAGGATGTGTTGTTGGATTTCCTCCATATTCGCCATCCCAGTATCTTGCATATACTGTACCATTTTCTGTTACTTCTAATGTAGTAGTCGTTGTCCAATGCTCTCCATCTGTTGACATTTGTATTTGATATTGTGATATGTCAAACTCTTCTTCTACAAGATCCACATTTGTTTTTGCTGTTGCTATTACATTTCCATTTGTCCACTCTGTTGGTGTATGTGCAATTATTATTGAAGCTCCATCTGGTGCTAATTGCATTTCTACATTTTCATCACTGTTTCCTACATTTCCTGCTGCATCTATAACCCAAATATAATTTTTTGAATATCTTGTTGTTGGTGTTACAACATCTTCAAATTCTAGTGTGTTTTGTACACTTGTAAATCTGCTAGGTTCTACTTTTGTTCCCGTTATTGCATATCCAACTATACCAGATGCCTCATCCGTGGCTTTTATTCTTATGTCATGGTCTATTACTTCAGCTTCTCTTACTATTGGTTTTATTTTGTCTACGTATTTTACTTCTCCTTCAAATACTTTTGTTCTGTTTTCGTCTCCTTGGACTTTTGCATAAACTTTTTGACTTTTATCAGATACGATTTTGTCTGTTTCATCATATTCTTTCCAATCTGTATCTTCTTCTAGTCTATACATTATTTTTTTATCTTCGTCCCATCCATCATATGCACTATCATCTTCGTCAAATTCTACTGTTACTACTACATTGTCATTTGTCCATTCACTACCGTCATTTTTCCATTCTCGCCCATCTTTTTGTAATGTATAACTAAAACTTAGTCCATTATTTTCGTAAGGATATGGTATAGGGGTTACCTCTCCTGTTTCTACATCTACTTCATAAGTTCTATCAGTTTCATCAAAAGTTACTAATACAGAAAAAATGTCATCATATGTTTCTGTTGAACCTGTGTCCTCTGTTGTATTATCTAACTCTTGCTTTAAAATATCTTCTTTGACTTTTCCATATTCGTCTTGTGTCATTGCTGATGTCGTTGCTTGTTCTACAGCTATTCTTTCTCCTTGTGATTCAGCATTTTCTTTTGAAGATTGACTCTTTTTTATTATTCCGTTTTTGTCTAGAAGTGTTCCTAATGTTATACTAGCTATTATTATAGTTACAACTATTGTTACTACTAATGCTATTAATGTGATTCCCCTGTTTCTTTTTTTCATTTTTGAGTTCTTCATTGGCTTTCTTCTCCTTTTATTGTTCATTTAAAAAAACATAAAATTTATACGTTTATAATATCATTTAAAAAAAATAAAATCAATATTTTGAAAAAAAAAAGCAAAAAAAAACAGACTTTTCGTCTGCTTTTTTTATACTAATTGTAATATAGCCACTTCAGCTGCGTCTCCTCTACGTGGTCCAGCTTTAACTATTCTTGTATATCCTCCAACTCTTCCTTCATATTTTGGAGCGATTTCATTGAATAATTTTGCAATTAAATCTATATTATTTCCTTTTTCATCTTTAACTTTGTTTAATTTTGTCATCATTTTTCTTCTAGCATTTAGTCTTGATGGCATATCTTTTTGTCTTTTTTCTGTTTTTTCTTCTTTAACTACTTTTAAGTATTCGTTGCCATTTTTACTTTTTGTTAGTTCTGTAACTTTGTTACCTTTTGAATCTAATTTTGCTTTAACTACTTTTACATCTACTGTTTCAAAGTTGTCTTTTTCTTTTATAGCTAATGCTATTATGCTATCTGCTATAGCTTTTACTTCTTTAGCTCTAGCTTCTGTTGTTTCAACTTTTCCATGTAATATTAAATCTGTTGTTAATGTTTTTAACATTGCATTTCTTATATCAGTAGTTCTACCTAATTTTCTATTTGTAGCCAACTTCGTTCCCTCCTTTTTTAGTCTTCTTCTTCGGCGAAACTTAGTCCTAATGAATGTAATTTTGCAGTTACTTCATCTAATGATTTCTTTCCTAAGTTTCTAACTTTCATCATATCACTTTCTGATCTATTTGTTAAATCTTCTACTGTAGCTATTCCAGCTCTCTTTAGACAGTTGAATGAACGTACAGATAATTCTAATTCTTCTATTGATGTTTCTAAAACTTTTTCTTTTTTAGATTCTTCTTTTTCAATCATTACTTGTGTGTTTTTTGTTGCTTCTGATAAATCTATGAATAATTCCAAATGCCCAGTCATAACTTTTGCTGCTAAACTTAATGCTTCATGAGCTTTTAAACTACCATCTGTCCATACTTCGATGATTAGTTTATCATAGTCAACCATTTGCCCTACTCTAGTGTTTTTTACTTGATAATTTACTTTTTTTACTGGTGTATAAATTGAATCTATTGGAAGCACAGATATGTCTTGGTTTGGTTTTTTATTCTTTTCTGAAGGTGAATATCCTCTTCCCATATCTGCTGTCAATTCTATTATTAATTGTCCACCTTCTGATACAGTTGCTATATGTAGGTCTGGATTTAGTATTTCAACAGTTCCATCTGTTATGATATCTCCTGCTGTTACTTCTCCTTCACCTTTAAAGTTAATTCTCATAACTTTTTCTTCGTTTTCAGTAAATTTTAGTCTAACATTTTTTAAGTTAACTATAATTTCTGGTACATCTTCTACAACATTTGGTATGCTTGAAAATTCATGTAATACACCATCTATTTTTACACTTGTAATTGCACATCCTGTTAGTGAAGATAGTAATATACGTCTTAATGAATTTCCTATTGTTACACCATATCCTCTTTCTAATGGTTCGCATACAAATTTTGCATAATTATTTGTATCATCAACCTCTAGACATTCAATATTTGGCTTTTCAAATTCTATCATTTTTACCTCCTAATATTTTACAAACTATTTAGAGTAAAGCTCTACTATTAAATGCTCTTCAACTGGAATATCAACATCTTCTCTTGATGCTAATCTTACTACTTTACCACTTAAAGTTTCGTTATTTAATTCTAACCATGCTGGAACTGGTCTTCCTGCATTTGCTTCGATGTTTATTTTTATTGCTCCATTGTCTTTTTTACTTTCTCTTACTGTTATTACATCTCCTGCTTTAACTAAGTAAGATGGAATATCAACTTTTTTACCATTTACTTCAAATTGTCCATGGTTTACTAATTGTCTTGCTTGTGCTCTTGAAGCTCCGAATCCTAATCTATATACGACATTATCTAATCTGCTTTCTAATATTTGTAATAAGTTTTCACCTGTTACTCCTTTTTTATTAGATGCCATTTCGAAATATCCTCTAAATTGTTTTTCTCCAACTCCATAATATGATTTTGTTTTTTGTTTTTCTCTTAATTGAGTTCCGTATTCAGAAAGTTTTGCTCTTTTTTGTCCATGTTGTCCTGGTGCATAATTTCTTCTTGAAATACTGCACTTATCTGTATAACATCTTGAACCTTTTAAGAACAATTTTTGTCCTTCTCTACGGCAAATACGACATTGTTCGTCTGTATAACGTGCCATCTTTTAATTTACACCTCTTTCTTCTTTCTTTAATATTTTTAATTTATGATTTTTATACTCTTCTTCTTTTTGGTGGTCTACAACCATTGTGTGGGATTGGTGTTACGTCTTTAATACTGCTAATTTCTAGACCTGCTGATTGAAGTGCTCTTATTGCAGCTTCTCTACCTGCTCCAGGTCCTTTTACATATACTTCAACAGTTTTTAATCCATGTTCCATTGCAGATTTAGCTGCTGTTTCAGCAACTTCTCCAGCTGCAAATGGTGTGCTTTTTCTTGAACCTTTAAATCCTAGTCCTCCAGCACTTCCCCATGAAATTGTATTTCCATTTGTGTCTGTTATTGTAACTATTGTATTATTAAAACTAGAGTGAATATGTGCTTCACCTTTGTCAATATTTTTTCTATTTCTTCTAGCTACTGGTTTTTTTGCTACACTTTTGTTAGCCATTTTTCTAATTTCCCTCCTTACATAAAAAACATGTTTCTAATTAATATTAGAATTTGTTCTTTTTGCTTTTATTTTATTAAACAGCTTTTTTTGATCTACTTACTAATTTTCTTGGACCTTTTCTTGTACGAGCATTAGTTTTTGTTCTTTGTCCTCTTACTGGAAGACCTCTTCTATGTCTTAATCCTCTATAACATCCAATTTCTGTTAGTCTTTTGATATTTAGGGCTACTTCTCTTCTTAAGTCACCTTCAACTTTGTATTCAGCATCGATAACTTTTCTTATACTATTAACTTCATCGTCAGTTAAGTCTTTTACTCTAGTGTCTGGATTAATTCCAGCTTTTTTTAATATTTTGTTTGAACTAGCTACACCTATACCATAGATATATGTAAGCCCTATTTCTACTCTTTTTTCTTTAGGTAAATCTACTCCTGCTATACGAGCCATGTTTTTTTGCACCTCCAAATTTTTTCTTTTTTGTTTTTGTTTTTCTTAAGGTTATAAGATTTGTCCTAATTTTACTTAAAGGTGAAATGCATCTATAAAATGCTTGTTACCACATTCATAGATCTTTAAGCTTAATTTTAGACATATATATAAACACAAATTGGTTATTTACAGCCGCTACCTAATTTGTGTTATAAACAATTTGTTATCCTTGTCTTTGTTTGTGTTTAGGGTTTTCACAGATAACTCTAATTTTACCCTTTCTTTTTATTACTTTACATTTGTCGCAAATTTTCTTTACTGATGGTCTTACTTTCATTTTTTTGCACCTCCTCAAATTTTCAGAGAATATATTTCTCTTTAAATTTATATATATTTGGGTTAATTGTTTACAATTTTATTTTGCTCTCCAAGTGATTCTTCCTCTTGTCAAGTCATATGGTGATAGTTCAACTTTTACTTTATCACCAGGCAAAATTTTTATATAGTTCATTCTTAATTTACCTGATATATGTGCTAATATTTGATGCCCATTTTCAAGTTCAACTTTAAAATTGGTATTTGGTAGTGTTTCTACTACTGTTCCCTCAACTTCTATAACATCTTCCTTTGCCAAAACTTTTACCTCCTTCTTAAAGAGCATTTTTTTATTTATGCCCATAATATTCCAATTATGGTTTTAACTCATACATTATATAATAATTTTATAAGATTGTCAATACTTCTGGCTCATTTTCTGTAATTAAAATTGTATTTTCATAATGTGCTGCTAAGCTTCCATCTTCTGTTATGATTGTCCAGCCATCATCTAATTGTAATATGTCTGGTTTCCCTTGTATTACCATTGGTTCTATCGCTAGAGTCATGCCAGGTTCAAGTCTTATTCCTCTTCCAGCTTTTCCATAGTTTGGTATTTCTGGTTCTTCATGCATATTTCTTCCAATTCCATGTCCTTCAAATTCTCTTACTACTGAAAAACCTTGTGATTTAACATATTCCCCTATTGCATGTGATACGTCTCCAATTCTATTTCCTTTTTTGGCAAATTTTATTCCTTCAAAAAATGCCTGTCTTGTAACTTCTATTAATCTTTTAGCTTCTTTAGAAACATTTCCTACCATATATGTTCTAGCAGCGTCTCCATTAAACCCATCTTTTAAAGCTACTAAATCCACACTTACTATATCCCCATCTTTTATATATCTTTTATTTGATGGTATGCCATGAATTACTTCATCATTTACTGAAATACATGTTGCAGCAGGATATTTAGGTACTCCTTTTATTCCTGGGTCATATCCTTTTTCTGCAGATATTGCCCCATATTTTTTCATTGTTTCTTCTGCTATTCTATCTAAGTCAGCTGTTGTCATTCCTGGTTTTATTGCTTCTTCTATGGCTTTATGTGTAAGTGCTGTTACTCTACATGCTTCTCTCATTAATTCTATTTCTTTTTTTGATTTTATAGTTACCATTTTTATTACTCCCTCTCAAAATTTTTGCCTCTAATATTAATATTTTCATATTAGAGGCTTATCTTTAGTATTTTTATAGATTTTATTTTTAATATGTTCTAATCTCTAAGCAATTTATATATAAATATTTTTTAGACAAAACATAGCTGGGGCTTAACAATCAGGGTCTTGTCTTTTAAAATATTTATATATAAATTGCTCAGAGAAAAAAGATTATTGATGAATGAATAAATAATAACATTTATAAAGAATTATTTCTTATATCTCTTACTACATCTTCTGCTACATCTTTACCCATTCTATTTACTGACAAACTTACTTCTTCTGTTCTTAGCACTCCTTTATTTTTATAATATTCAACTAATGGACTAGTTTTTTCCTCATATATTTCTAGTCTTCTCTTAATTGCTTCTGGGTCTGAATCGTCTGCTCTTTGTTTTAAAGGTGAACCACATTTGTCACATATTCCTTCAACTTTTGGTGGATGTAATTTTATATTATATGTTGCTTTGCAATCTTGATTTGTACATACTCTTCTTGTTAACATTCTATCAATTATTTCTTCTTTTGGAGTAACTAGATTAATTACTAAATCTACTTTTTTTCCGTTTTTTTGTAGTATTTCATCTAGTTTTTCTGCTTGTTCTATTGTTCTTGGAAAACCATCTAATATTGCTCCGTTTTTTGCATCTTCCCATGTTAATCTATCATCTACCATTGGTACTGTAATTTCGTCTGGAACTAAGTTTCCTTTTGAAATATATTTGTCTGCTTCTATTCCTAATGGTGTTTTTTCGCTAATATTTTTTCTGAATATATCTCCTGTAGATATTTGTGGAATTCCTATTTGCTCACTTATTAATCCTGCAACAGTTCCTTTTCCTGTCCCTTGTGCACCTAACATTATAATTATCATATTTTTCTTCCTTTCTCTTCGAAAAAATTTTGCCTCTAATCCCTTAGAGGCCTGTTCTTTTGCACTTATATTTTAGCTCATTTTATTTAGTTTGTCAATTATTTTTAAAGTTTATACTTATTTATTTTTATTATTATTTTCTTTTAAATATCTTTGATACATTTCATCCATACTAGAAATATATTGCATATCTTGTTTTACTCTAAATTTTTCATATTCTTTCTCTGCTTTTTCAACTGCCTGCTTATGTGAAATTTTTCCTGAATCCTTTAGTATTTCTTTTTTTCTGAATTTTAGAAGATTGTCTGTTTCATTTATCCAGTCTTTCATTGTCATAACTTGATTTTCTTCTGCCATTGATTCTGCATAATCTAAAAAGAAATTAGTTAAATTGTTTAATTTTTTTAATTCTTCTTCATTTAAATAGTTTTTGGCTATGCTAACATCATATTTATATATCATTCCATCTGGAGCTTCTTTCCAAGTGGTTAGTCCCATATTTTCTTTTTCTGCATTTACTCTATTATAAATTAATTCTGCTGCAGTGCGACCTGTTATTGCATAATGCAATTTATTTTGAACTATTTTGAAAAATGTATATGCTTCTTCTGATTTTTTATCATAATCAATAGATGTTGCTATAAATAAATCTGTTATTTTTTGATATGCCATTCTTTCACTTGTACGAATTACTTTTATTCTTTCTAATAACTCGTCAAAATATTGCTTATTTACTTTGCTTCCATTTAAAAATCTATCATCATCTAAAACAAAACCTTTTATCATATATTCTTTTATTATTTTGTTTGCCCATTGTCTGAATTTTACTGCTTTTTTTGAGTTTACCCTATATCCGATTGATATAATCATATCTAAATTATAGTATTTTGTTTTGTATTTATGTCTATTTTTTCCAATAGTCTCCAAAATGGAGAATGTTGAATCTTCATCTAATTCCTCTTGTTCATAGATATTTGCTATATGTTTATAAATTGCTTTATCATTAACATCAAATAATTCTGCAATAGCTTGTGCGTTTAGCCAAACATCTTCATTTTGTAAAATTACTTCTATATTAGTATTTCCTTCTTCATCTGTATAAAATACGATGTTATTTTTATTTCCAATTAGTTTGTTATTCATAATAAACCAACTCCATTCTCATTTGTTATATATTATCAAACAATTGTTCTTTTGTCAATTGATTTATTTTATTTTAATAAAATAAGTGAACTTTCATTTCAAAAATAGAGAATCTTGCACCAAATGCAAAATGCCAAAAAAGACCCGGTCCCAATTGGCACAATTGAAAAAATGGCAAAAGAGAACCGGCACCAAATGTCAATTTGCAAAAAAAAGAACCGGCTCAATTGTCCGGATCTTTTTATTCTAAGAATCCCTTATAATGTCTCATTACTAATTGAGATTCTAATTGTTGTACTGTTTCAAGTGCAACACCTACAACGATTAATATTGAAGTTCCACCAAATGAAACATTTAGTGTTGTAAATCTTAATAGCATTGGAAGTATTGCTATAATTGCTAGGAATAAACCACCAAATATTGTTAATTTTGAGATTATTGATGATAAATAATCTGTTGTTGGTTTTCCTGCTCTTATTCCTGGGATAAATCCACCATTTTTCTTGATATTATTTGATACTTCTGCTGGATTAAATGTAGCATAAGTATAGAAGAATGTGAATCCCATAATTAATAATAAGTATACAATTGCATTTGCTAATGAATATCCCCATCCAACACTTGAAGATGATGTTGCCAATGAGAATTTATAAACTCCTGCCCAAAATCCTGTTAGTGTTGTAGGATCATTTACAAACATTGATATTATCATAGCTGGGAATGTCATGAATGATGATGCAAAGATTACTGGCATAACACCTGCCATTGCAAGTTTTAATGGAATGTGTGTGCTTTGTGCTCCAACCATCTTTCTTCCAACTACTTTTTTAGAGTATTGTACAGGTACTCTTCTTTCAGCCTGTTGTACAAATACAACACCTGCAACTAAAAGGATTGCTCCTATAATAACACCTATTGCTGTTATTAGTCCAACTGTACTGAATCCTGTACTTGTAAGTATAAGATTCCATATAGTTGTTACTCCTGAAGGTAATCCTGAAATTATACCAATGAATATAATTATAGATATACCATTTCCAATTCCTCTACTTGTTATTTGTTCTCCTAGCCACATTAGTAGAGATGTTCCTGCTACTAATGATAATACTACTAGAGTTCCTGTTAGTAATCCTGAATTTATAAATATTCCAGAATTTCTGTATGATAAATAGATACCTATAGCTTCTACTAAAGCTAATATTATTGTTACTATTTTTGTGTATCTATTCATCATTTTTCTTCCTTCTTCTCCACCTTCTTTAGCTAATCTTTCTAAAGCTGGTATTACCATTGCCAATAATTGCACAACAATTGATGCTGTGATATAAGGGCTTATTGACATTGCAAATATTGAGAATCTTGAGAAAGCTCCTCCTGAAATTAGGTCTATGAATCCTGATATTCCGTTTGTTGAGCTCATTGCTTCATTTAATGTTATTGTATTTACTCCAGGTACTGTTATATAACATCCTAATCTAAATAATACAATAAGAATTAATGTATATATAAGTCTTTTTCTTACATCTGGTGTTTTTAAATCGTTTCTTATCGTTTTAAACAACTAAATCACCTCTGCCTTTCCGCCTAGGGCTTCGATTTTTTCCTTAGCAGTAGCAGTAAATCTTTTGGCTTTTACATTTAGTTTTTTGTCTAATTTTCCTGTTGCTAAAACAACTATTCCATCATTTACTTTTCCGATTATTCCTTCTTCTACTAAGCTTTCTGCTGTTACATCTGTTGCTTTTGATTTGTTTAACATTGTTAATGTTACTTCAGTATAATTTTTTGCGTGGATATTTGTGAATCCTCTTTTTGGTAAACGTCTATATAATGGTGTTTGACCTCCTTCGAATCCTCTTCTTACTCCACCACCGCTTCTTGCTTTTTGTCCTTTATGTCCTCTTCCTGAAGTTTTTCCAAGTCCAGAACCCATACCGCGTCCTACTCTTTTTCTATCTTTCTTTTCAACAGCTGGTTTTAATTCTCCTAATTTCATTTTTCTTGCACCTCCTTGTTATTAACGACATTAGTGACTATCTTTAATAATTATAATTTAATTACATTATTTCGTCAACTTTTTTGTTTCTCTTTTTAGCAACTTGTTCAATAGTTCTCATATTTTTTAAACCTTCGATAGTTGCATATACTACGTTTCTTGGATTGTTTGTTCCAATAACTTTTGTACGAACATCTCTATATCCTGCTAATTCTAGTACTGGTCTTACACTTCCTCCTGTTATAAGTCCTGTACCTACTTTAGCTGGTTTTAACATAACTTTTGCACTACCAAATTGTCCAACAAATTCATGAGGCACTGTTGTTCCAACTATTGGAACTTCTACTAAATTCTTTTTTGCTTCTTGAATAGCTTTTTTGATTGCATCTGGTACTTCAGCAGCTTTTCCATTTCCGATTCCTACATGTCCTGCACCGTCACCAACGATTACAACAGCACTAAATCTAAATGTTCTACCACCTTTTACTACTTTTGCAACTCTGTTTATAGCTACTACTTTTTCTTTTAACTCTGGCATTTTATTTTCTTCCATAGGTTTTATTTTTTCCCTCCTTTTTACTTTTGAACAAATATCAAATTTGTATTAGAATTCTAGTCCGCCTTCTCTTGCAGCTTCTGCTAGTTCTTTTACAACTCCATGATATATATATCCACTACGATCATATACTACTGTTTTTATTTTTTTAGCTATTGCTCTTTTAGCTATTAAAGCTCCAACTTCTTTAGCTGCTTCTTTATTAGATTTTTTTGTTTTTACTTCTTTATCTAATGTTGAAGCTTGAACTAATGTATTACCAGCAACATCATCGATTATTTGTGCATATAGGTTTGAATTGCTTCTATAAACACATAATCTTGGTCTTTCTGCTGTTCCAGATACTTTAGTTCTTACTCTAGCATGTCTTCTAGCTCTTTCTAGCTTTCTATCTGTTTTTCCTACCATTTCTAAACTCCTTTCCTAAGGTTTGTTTTTAGATTTTATTATTTACCTGTTTTTCCTACTTTACGTCTAATAACTTCTTCAGCATATTTAATACCTTTACCTCTATATACTTCAGGTGGTCTCTTTGTTCTTATATTTGCTGCTGTTTGACCAACTAATTCTTTATCTATTCCTTTTACTATGATAGTATTTGGATTTGGAACATCAAAAGAAATACCTGCTGGTGCTTCAAATATTACAGGATGAGAATATCCTAATGTAAGATTTAAGTTGTTTCCTTGTTTTGCAACTCTGTAACCTACACCATTTATTTGTAATTCTCTTGTATATTCTGTTACAACACCATTTATCATATTATTGATTAAAGTTCTTGTTAGACCATGAATGCTTTTATTTAGTGTTTCATCATTTGGTCTAGAAACTTTAACAACATTATTTTCTACTGTTACAGAAATATTTTTATGTATTTCTTTTTCTAATGTACCTTTAGGTCCTTTTACAGTTATTTTTTGTCCATCAACTTTTACTTCAACACCTGCTGGTACTGTAATAGGTTTGTTTCCTATTCTTGACATTTTGTTTTCCCTCCTTTTTAGATTATTAGCTACGATTACCAAATGTAAGCTAAAACTTCTCCACCTATTCCTGCTTCTCTAGCTTCTTTGTCTGTTTTTAGACCTTTTGATGTAGAAATTATTGCTATACCTAAACCATTTAATACTTTTGGTAATTCTTCTTTGTTTGCATATACTCTTAATCCTGGTTTACTAATTCTTTTTATTCCATCAATAACTCTTGTTCCGTTTTCATCATATTTTAGAGTTATTCTTATAATTCCTTGATTTTCATTATTTATTAGTTCAAATTCTTTGATATATCCTTCTTTAAAAAGTATTTCTGCTATAGATGTTTTTATTTTTGAAGCTGGAATATCAACTGTTTTGTGTTTAGCACTGTTAGCATTTCTTATTCTTGTTAACATGTCTGCTATTGGATCTGTAGTATTCAATTTACTTTCCTCCTTTCATATTTTACCAACTAGCTTTTTTTACACCTGGAATTTCACCTTTGTGTGCTAGTTCTCTGAAACATACACGGCAAATTCCATATTTTCTTATATAAGCATGTGGTCTTCCACAAATTCTACATCTGTTATATTCTCTTGTAGCATATTTTTGTGGTCTAGCTTGTTTTATTTTTAATGATTTTTTAGCCATCTTTTAACTTTCCTCCTTATTACTATGCTTTGAAAGGCATTCCTAATAATCTTAGTAATTCTTTTGCCTCTTCGTCTGTTTCAGCTGTTGTTACAAATATTATATCCATACCTCTTAATTTGTCTACTTTATCATATTCAATTTCAGGGAATATTAATTGTTCTTTAATTCCCATTGAGTAGTTTCCTCTTCCATCAAATGAGTTTGCAGAAACACCTCTGAAATCTCTTACTCTAGGTAATGCTACATTGAATAATTTATATGCAAAGTCATACATTTTGTCTGCTCTTAATGTAACTTTACATCCAACGTTAGCTCCTTCTCTTAATTTAAATGCTGCTATTGATTTTTTTGCTTTTGTTATCATTGGTCTTTGACCTGTGATTTGCATTAAATCATTTACTGCATTTTCTAATGATTTAGGATTTTCTTTTGTATCTCCTAAACCTATATTTATAACTATTTTGTCAAGCTTTGGAACTTGCATAATAGATTTATATTCAAATTTTTTCATTAATGCTGGAATTACTTCTTTTTCATATTGTTCTCTTAGTTTTTCCATTTTTAGTTAGTCCTCCTTTCTTATTTTATTTTAGCTCCACATTTTTTACAAATACGAACTTTTTTACCATCTTCTATTTTATAAGCGATTCTAGTTGCTTTTCCACATTTTGGACATACTACATTTAGTTTTGCACTATTTATAGCACATTCAACAGAAATTATTCCGCCTTCTTCGCCTTGTTTTCTAGGTTTTACATGTTTTTTTCTTACATTTACACCTTTTACGACTACTTTTGATTCTTTTGGTATAACTTCTAATACTTCTCCTGTTTTACCTTTATCATTTCCAGAT
>ERZ1643249.288-NODE-288-length-62565-cov-286.489842_pt1 | contig 62565 bp, 61 predicted proteins | sample MGYA00579263_ERZ1643249 | MGnify/ENA primary metagenome ERZ1643249 (study PRJEB29033, sample SAMEA4952264) | chicken gut metagenome | biome: Broiler Chicken; feature: Gastrointestinal Tract; material: Caecum | place: Ireland | collected 2018 | study: Broiler...
CCAAGTAAAAATAGTATTTAACAAATTTTTAAGATCATCATCTATTAAATTACAATTACCTGAATCATTACTATAATTAGATGTTTGATCCTTTCCGTAATAATTTTTTATATCATCGACTGAAGCCAAGCTATCATCTACAATTGGCGTATCCGCACTATCATCACTAGGTACAGTCGTATTAGTAGTTCCTTCATGAAAAACTTTATCATCATCCACAGAAAAACTACTATTATTATCATTATTAACATCACTTTTACTCAAAGTCATAGTTGTAATATTTTTAGCTCCAGCCTCTTCCGCAGATTTTTGGGTAAGATAAACCTCATTCATTGAAAAACCAGTAGAAGAAGCTAAAAACAAATAATTAGGACATTTCCACTTACCATCATCATCTTGAAATCTCTCTTTTATCGTATCCGCGCCCAAAAATTTCATATTTGTCGGCGCACTACCCTGATCAAAAGTATTTTTATTATTATAAATAAGAATATTACTTACAAACAATCCCTCAGAGTTAGTATAAACGTTCGCTTCTATCCGATATGAAGCCGCATTATCACTAGTTGATGATTGAAATTGGCCATAGTCACATAAAGCATAGCCATTCATTGTTTTTATATCGGCTGCCAAAGTATGTGGGACAAACGTAAAAAACAAAATCAAAATTAAAAGTTTTAGTTTCATATTTATATCACCTAATTAATAAAATCATTTACCAACCCCGCAAAGTGGATCATCTTGATTAACTCCGGCTATATTACCAATTCCATTAACTGTTTGAATTGCAAAATTAACTATCACTGGTGCAAGTAATAAAACCACTAAACAAATAATTCTCACCTTAAGTCCTTTAGCAAAATCTTTAATTGCATCTTCCGTTCCAGTTATCACCTTAATACCTGAAACACAAGTCATTACAATAACCAGTATAATACCACCTATACTTATCCAAGTAAAAATAGTATTTAACAAATTTTTAAGATCATCATCTATTAAATTACAATTACCTGAATCATTACTATAATTAGATGTCGGATCCTTTCCATAATAATCTTTTATTTCTTGAAGAGAAGGTACTCCATCCAAATAATGTTTTAAATCATCTTGAGTCTGCGTATTATCCTTATTGGTCTCGTTTTTTTCTTCATTTTTAGTAGTGTCACCACCGGACACGCCAGCTCCCGTTTGTTTACCATCATTGATAACTGCCCCTTCTTCATTACTTCTATCTATAGATGAATTATCAAGAGCCAAAGTAAAACATCCCATATTTTTAGCATTATTATTATCACAACTAATTCCAAAAACAATATTACCACCTTTACTTAAATCATCTAAATTAGTAAAAGTAAAATTAACATTACTTGGCTGGCAAACAAACACTTTCCTTTTTCCAGATTTATCTGTTGCATCATTAACATAAAAATAACGCATCATATTCTTATTATCTCTAATTGCTCCATCATAATTATTTATCGATACATTATATGAATTATTATTACCACTTGAAATAAAATCGACATCAGCTCCAGTTTTTGGATTATTATTCTTATCATAATATGCCCAAGTTCTAACAACTAAAGTTTCTCCTGAAACATTTGCGGTATATCTACAAAATGCATATCCATTTTTTGTTTCAATCCTATTTGTAGGCACGGCAGCCGAAATATTGCTTTTAAACATAACAAAGCTCATAAAGCAAATTAGAATCAATAAAATTTTTCGCACCAGAGAATCACCTCAACTATCTTATCTTATTATATCATACAATTTAAAAATAATATATAACGAACAAAAAAATATAAGAATTTAACTTATATTTTTATTCATCATTTGATGAGTCAGTATTATCATCAACTTGAGTATCATTAGAACTATCAACTCCATTGATAAATTTCTTCGTACAACCCCAAACATCTGTAATAGTCTGACCATCCTCATTTGATTGTTCTTCGACGCTTGATACTAAATTAACTGCAAATTGAACAATTACAACTATCAAGAACACTACCAAAGCAGATATAAGTCTTGAAACAAAAGCCTTCTGATATTTTTTGATATCTTCTTCCTTCTTAGCTACAACTGATTTTGCAAAATCAAGCATACCCCAAATGATAAGCAAAATAGGTACAACTATTTTTATCATTTGAATAATGGTTGATACTAAATTAAAAAGTTCATTCGGAACCAAGATGTTTCCACATAATGTAGAATCACCTTCCAATACATAAAATAAATCCATATTATGCACCTCTCATTAAGGTTGACCATTAATTAAACTTTTTGCACATGTCCAAGCATTAGAAGAATCGTTACCTTCACCGCCCAAGTTACCTACAATATTAATTGCAAGTTGAACGACTGTTACAATTAAGAACACGATTAAAGCTGCAATAAGTCTCTTCATAAATTTAGCTTGACCAGCTTTAATATCATCCTCTTTTTGAGCAATAACTGCTTTTGCAAAATCAAGCATACCCCAAATGATAAGTAAAATTGGTACTACGATTTGAAAAGCTAAAACAGCCATGTGAATAAGATTACCAATTGGTAGTGGAATATTAAAACCTTGAGCAGTACAATAATCTAAAACGTTAAATAAATCCATAATTTACCTCCTCTTTATAACATAAATATACCTTAAATGTTATAAAATGTCAATCTTATTAAAATATTATCTATTTATTTACATATTATTTAAACATCCCGAATAAACCTTTTTTACCTTGTTTACTACCAGTATCACCATTTTGCTTATAGAAACCAAGCTTAACTAAAAAATTATTAAGCTCCGCACTATCGTCTAATTGATCGTTAAGTGGTGGGATTGTTCCAAAAATATCGAGCTTAGTTTCATAACTAAAATCAGAAACATCTTGCTCACTAAGTAAACACTTGTTTAAAACTACCTTTTTATTCTTATAATTTTCTAAAGCTCTTGGACTACGTGAAAGCAATTTATTTATTTGAATCTTAGAAGGCTCAAGTAAATAAATATTCTCATTAGCTAGTGTCTCTGCTGCTGGACTATTATTCGCATCGATTAAAATAATATCCGCATTCCCATACTTCGTAATCGCATTACCAAGTTCACTATTAGAAACACTATACATCTTATCCTCATCGAAATACATAAAATCATGCTTATCGACCTCGATAGCCACTACATTATAATTATGAGAAAGTTGTCTTTTAGCAATATAAACCAAAGTTGTCGAACCTGCATTTTGCGTTACATCTTTAAAACTAATTACCACCCGGCTCTTAACATCCTGAAGTGGTGTCGGCGCTTGATAACTAGCACCCATCTCTCCCGTATGAACCGTATCAAGTTGATGATACTGTGCCACATCGCGGTAACTATTAGGATGACTATACAAATACTTCACGCCCTCGACATTCATCGTAAAATTATAAATCCTCATTGAAATCAAATCTGATAAATACTCCGGAGCGGAAGTTTCAGGCGAACCATCTAAAAGTAAAATTACCCTATCCATATCTAAAGAAAGTGATAACTTCTGTAAAGTTTTAATATCCTTATAATTTTTAAGTGCTGTTATATCTAAAATCATCTTTTGAAAATAGAAATTTTTAAAAGTTTCTATTATCTCATCAACACTAAACTCTCCTTCTAGTTTTTTAATAATCTCTATATCCAAACTAGCCAAGGCATCACGATATTTATTAGCAACAATTACATTCATGAATTACCCCTCCTTATAAAACTATGAATTAGGAACAACATGACCCAAATCAGAAGAAGTATCAACCGCATTAAACGTTACCGTTTCTCCTCTAACTGGAATCCTAATCAAATCACCAATAATTGGGAAATCAAAATACATATACGCAATAACCCTGTAATATTTACCGCATTTATAAGTATCCGAATGTCTACTACAAGTATTATATTCATATACACAATAATCATAAGGATTACTACCTGTACCATCACTAACCAAAACACCATCATCTTGGCTAGGACAATTATGTGAAACAGTCGTACTCTTAAGTCTATAGCCAACTCCTTCACTACTTATCCAATTGTTAATATCCTCTACTGTTTTTTCTGTGTAATCCTCATCTTTCTCAATTTCTTCGACAATTCTATTTTTAACCTTAAAAGCTTTAGAATAACTGAGAGAACCTATAAATAACATTATCAAAACAACAACAAAAATAATAATTAAATTGAAAATCATCGCATTACTAATTGCTTCTTTCATTATCTATCACCTGAATACATTGCCGTATCCCCTTCACTAAAATTATAAGTTCTCTCACCTTTCGTATAAACTGGAATCTTAAACTCGCCTACTATTGGCAAATTGACAAATATATAACTAACCACACTATAGTTATAATAAATCGGCTGATTATCACCATTCTCTTTGTTTACTTCCTTATCACCCCGATCATCCGGATGGAAATAAACACAATATAGATGAGTCGAATCCTCGTTAATATCCAAAGTTCCCTCATCAGTACTATTTGGTGAAGAAGGACAATCAGTACGTTGAATACCACTATTTAAACTAGTGTATCCGATACTAATCAAATAATCATCTATTTCTGCTTTAGCTAAATCATTATGACCCTCAAACTTCTCGATAGTTGACAGTATCCTCTCGTTGACCTTGAAAGCCTTATAATAACTAATAGTTGCCGAAATAAGACCAAATACAATTATTATAAAAAGTATAATCATGTTATATAGAAAAACACTACCAATACCTTCACGCATTTTAAGACACCGCCCATCTTTTTACTAAGAAAATCTTGCCATAAAGCAAGAATTTTTTAACATCTTATTTAGTATTAGAGTTGTTAACGCACTCTCTATAACCAGCAGCATCATAAGTATTACTGTTACCACGAGTACATTGACCACTTTTCCATACACCACCAGCATCTGTACAACAAGCACGTTCAGCTGTATTACTCATCAAACTAGTGATTAATGGAGTAACAACCGCAACGATAACACCGATTAAGATAATCGCAACAACTGTTAAGTTTGCTTCACCTGCAGCTTCTTTCATCTAATATCACCACCTTACTTTATCCTCTATCTTAGATTATAGCACATTTATATCACTATTTCTATAAAATATCTAAAACTTAACTTTTACTTTACTAATAATTCATCATCATCATCATTGATAAAAGTAGGAAACCTAAAATTCCACCACCTGTACCGAATAACATGATCATCGTCTTGTTTTCCATCTTCTCAAGACGCTCTTTATATTTTTGCTCACGAGCCTTATTTTGAAGTGTTGAAATAGTTCTTGAAAAAACAAGCAATTGTTCTTGTTTATTCTCCTGACTACCCAAACCTAAACGATAAAGTAGTCTCATCATTCGCATTGAATCACGAACTGGATACTCATTCGCAAAATCCATATAAGGTTGAACACTTGAATCACCAGCATCGATTTTCGCAACCAAAGTTCTAAGACCTGGCTTAAAAATCTCAGGTGCCGTATCAATTGATTTTGCGAGTGCTACTGGAACTGTATAATGTTGAATCAAAATTTCAAGTCCCTTTAAATAGTATGGAAGCATTAAGTTAATTCTATGTAAGTTTGCCTTATAATAATTTTTTAAATTCATATAAGGAAGCTTAAATACTAAGAAACCAATAAGTAATGAAAGTAAAACATAAGCAAAAGATAATTGATTTAAGAAAATGAAAAACATAACAATAATTGCCAAAATTCCATTTCTTACTCTCTGTCCAAATAACTTTTCGACATCGATATCTCCGCCATATCTAACACTTAGCAAAAACTTATAATCATCTTCCATCAAAAACATGAAATAAGGCTCTGTCTCTTTAATAAATTTATGAGAACTAAAATGATTATTAAAGGACAAAATAATAACTATAATAATACCAATTAAAATAAACATTAATCCTAAATTCATTATTCCGCCCCCACATCTTCGTTATAATATTTTTCACCAGACAGGATAAAATATGTATTAAGCCAAATAATACCATGTAGTAAAAGTACTACCCACCAGTCCTCAAGCATCTGGTTATAAGTCTCGATTCCAAGCATAAACTGAACAAGCATAACCATCAAGTAAAGTAATATACCAAATTGTAAAAACTTTTTATGGAAAGTTGCCCTATCAATTCTATCTCGGTAAACAGATTCAACTAACATATCGATATCCTGACTCATGTTTTCCAAGGATTCACCAGAATCCTTAGCACCTTCATTAGTAATCTGTAAAAATAATTGATGCATATTTCTAACGATGAAATAATCATATTTAGAATTCATATATTCTATTGACTGTTCGATGGTTCCGTTTTCATAAGCTAAATCGATCATCATCTTGACATCTGACTTAACCGGATCTTCCAAAACATTAGAACTATAAACACCTTCCAAAGCCTTAACAAAAGATTGCGTCGTTGCAAATTCCATAATCGTATTTGTCGTATATACTTGAATCTGTTCAAATATAAACTCACTATAAAGTCTCTTACACCTTAAATAAGTTAAATAAGGAATAACAGCTACTGCCGCAATTGCATATATAATTGATACGATAATATTATAAAAATACAAATATGTCACAACTGCCGCCCCAACCGCAAATACAATTACCTGAATCGCATACTGCCTTGGTGTATACTCTTGACCAAGCTCTTTAACTTTCTCTCTAACAACTTTAAATGAATAAGGAGCATAACGGTCATATAACGCACCAACTTTTTTGTTTATAAACTTATAAACATTATTTGAATTGCTGTTGTTACGATATAAAATTATAAACACAGCAATCGCTAAAACAATTAAGAAAATTAAAATTGTCATATTTCACGTACCTCCTTTATTCAAATAAACTTTCACTAGTTTGACTACCAGTTAAAGGAGCCTGACTTTGTGATTGATTAATATTTTGATTAACCGCTTGACCTTGCTGCGCATTTACAGCTGAGTCAAAAGCATTACTAAACACACTCTGGCTAGCACCATTAGAAACACTTGGATTAATTTGACTAGCATTATTTACACTTTGATTAACCACATTATTTGAATTAACCACACCTTGACTAAAACTTGGATTAATCGCACTTTCTGCTGGTGCAAAACTACTTGAAAACATCATATTTTGTGTACTAGAACTATCAGTCACCACAGGTTCATCTTTCACTTCAGGAATAACACCTTGATTATTAGAACCGTCTTTGATAAACATACTATTCTCTGGGGTCTCTTCTTCAGGCTCTCCAGCCAAATTTTGAAGTTCTTTTGGTAAAAATACACCTTGAACTTCCAAATAATCGATCAAATATGGACTTGGATTATTTCTAATAACCTTACCATCCGCACCCTTTCGATATATAACATTATGTTTAGCCTCGTTTGTATCCTCAGTTACATAAAATTCCGTAACCTCAGCTATCTCACGTTTGAATTTATGAGTAGCCTTATCAGTAAATCCTCGAACATAAATACCAATCTGAATATATCTACAAATAGATTTTAAAAACTGATCCATATCCTGACTGGTTTCAAGCAAACTATACATACGGCTAGGAATAGAAGAAGCTTTATCAGCATGAATAGTTGACAAAATATAATGACCAGAAGAAATAGAATTTCTAACAGCCATAACCGCTTCTGCACTACGAACCTCGGAAAGTAAAATCCATTTGGGATTCTGACGCATACAAGCTTCCAAAATATCTGTATATGTTGCAATATTGTTAGTTTTCATTGACACGATATCTCGCGTCGGAAAAATCTTATCTAAGTGAAGCTCTAAAGTATCTTCGATTGTAATAATCTTTTCATTTTCAGCAATCTTAGAAGCTAAATACTTAATAAGCTCCGTCTTTCCAGAACCAGTCTCCCCACAAGCGATGATATTACAGTGGCCTAAAACACATTGTTCTAGAAAATCGATAATGTCGAGTTCGACATACTTTTCAGCAACAATCTTTTCCTTTTGAAGTCTAATCTTTGCCGGTGTCTTACGAACAACACAAGCAATACCATTTTGTGCAATTGAATCATGTACAAATGCTAAACGAAGTTCAGCACTTTCAGCATCCAAGAACGGATGAGCCATGTTGAATGTCTTACCCATTACATTGGAACACTGAAAGGCTAATTTCTCCATAAAAGTATTATTTACTTCTTTATTCTCAACTCTAAATATACCCTTAGATAAAGTTTTTAACCATACCTGTCCACCATTGTCATAAGAAATATCAGTAATATCATCATCTTCCAAATATGGCTTTAGCGGTCCAAAGTCAATTTGGTCGAACATATTATTCATAAAATATTACTCCTCGTCATTTGCCATTGGCACATTAGTTGTGGCAGTATGAACTTCACCTGATTGCTCAGTAACTGAAGCTGTAAGAGTTCCTTCTTCATCGAAAGTAACTGTTACTCTTCTGTCATTTACAACAACTGGATCTTCATTATTTACAGTATAAGAACAAGTATATTCACTTCCACATCCTTCAGGGAATCTAACTGTTACACGCATATTGTTATTCTTGTTAGCTGAGAACGTTGGAACAAGCTCACTAGCATCAATAGTATCTTGAACAATTGGAATATCTACTGAGTGTGCATTAATATAATCTACAAGTTGTTGAGTTGAAACTTGAGTCGCACCTTCATCTGGTGCCTCACCACCGTGTGGTACTGGATAAAGTTCAACACCTAAATCATCCATATAAGAAGCTTTCTTAAGTAAGCTATACATATCAGCTGGTAAACCAAAGATTAACATAGATGGACTTCTCTCTTCTGAAGTATTTTCAAATACTGCTCTACCAGAAGAATCCTTAACAGCTAAAACTTCGATATTTTCAATAAGCTTACCAATCATGATAAGTTCATCTTCACCATTACCAACCTTCATATAAATATCAATCTTATTACCAGGGAAAATTGAATTACCATAAGTACTTTCCATATCAACTGGGAAATTATATACAACCTCGCCAGCTTTTACCTTAGTAAATGCTGCATCAGGAAGTTCATCTTCATCAATAACAGTATCAGTATAAAACATACTACCCTCAGGAATAACTGTATTGATATTAGAATACTTACCGACAATTTGTGAAGTCGACCTAATTACATTATCTGAAATTGAAATATTAGGCATATCAATTTCCTGAACCATATCACTCGTTATCTCAGTTCTAGGTTGAATTGTTTCTGTAGCAACTGGAATTGAAACCGGTTCTACAGCTTTATTAATTTGACTACTATAACCGATATAAAGTAATACCAAAATGATAATTACACCGATAATAGTTACAGTATTTTTGTTCTTAAAAAATCTTTTAAATGAAGCCATTACATTTTCCATATTTATTCCTTCTTTCTATTCTCTATTTTAATAAGGGACCTCAAGTATAGCGTTAATCCGATCAGATAAATCAAAATTCATCGTCTCACCGCTCATACCATTAGACCCGATTACCCCACTTGAAACTCTAATACTTACCTTTGGTGGTTTCTCGTTTATATCGTAAAATTTAATATTGTATTCTCTAGACATGCTCGCACTTTCCGCATATCTTCTAATAAAGTTTTCCACAAACTTCTCTCGGTTTATTCGAATCTCGCCAGTTGACCTATAAGAAGCATAATCAAATGAATCCCACATCGCTGCTTCTGTAACTTCTTTAAGAAGCTGTGAATTATGTTCGTCGGTATTTGTTAAATTTTGAAATAAGAATATAAAGATAATTCCAGCCACACCGAGCATTACGACAAATACGCCCCAAAATGACTCTTTCATCCTTTAATCACTACCTTTCTTACTACTATCACAGCTATAGAAATTACTCTTATTACTATTTGCACATAAACCTGATACCTCAACGACATCATTCAAGAAATCGCTTACGCATGCTTTACCATTGTCCTTACACTTCAAATCCCAATCATCGTAATTAGTGTCATCGTTATAACTTCTAACCGCTGAAATTGATTCTTTATCTAAAACTACCTCATAAAGTGCATCGCCAGTATAAACCTCACTACGCTTATTTATTGCATAATAACTTGAAATTTTATTATCATAACTACAATCAAGTCTTCCTTTTGCAATTTCATAAGCACACCAGTTCGTACCCGTACTTCTTGCATTCGTTTCACTACCCTCTTGACCAGGGAATGGGAATTTTAAATCAATAGGTCTATAAATAACATTTATACCACCCGTACCTGGACAAGTTCCATCAGGCATCGGCGCACATTCACCACTTGGGCAGCAACCATAAGGACATTCGCTCTCTGGACACTTAAACGTCGTACTACCAGGACAAATTCTATCATACTCTTCTTTACTTATCTCATTACCATTAAAATCATAATACTTGCCATCAGAAACATAACAATTTCCACCATTTGGACAAATCTCATAAAATTTCTCCTTAGTAATTTCATTACCACTAAAATCGTAATACTTACCGTTCTCTATTCTACAAGTATACTTATCATTACCATTTTCACAAGTTCCTGTTGACGGATTATAAGAAGTTCCTACCGGACAACAAGTATTAGTTTTAAAATTCCAATCACGTCCAAGCCTATTTGCATCAGCTTCGCTTGAACAGTCATCATCTCCTGGTGGAGTTCCCGGAGGATTATCAGTTCCAGGATCACAAATTCTATCGTAATCTTCCTTCGTTATTTCCGCTCCGTTATAATAATACTTGCCATTTCTTATCTCACATTTATTTTTGTCATTCTCATCTCTTAAAATAAGACAAATGTAACCATTATTATTATCAATCTTGTTCAGTGAAATACAATTACCAATCTTATTTTCCGTTCTTTCATTTACACAGCTTTCAAAACCACTACCTGAAGTGCCATACATTTTCGCACACGCACTATTATTTAAAATATCTTGATCTCCACTTTCCATTTTTCCATTTTTATATTTCTTATAAATATTATCTGCTTTATTATTACCAGTAATAAAATAATCATTACTTTGAGTATAAGCTTTTGCAATTCTTGAATTTTTAGGAAGTGTATATGAAAATTGAATATCGCCAGCTTTACTAGTTCCCGTATTTTCATAAGTATTATTAAATGATATAGGCAAATTAGGTAAACCGATATTTATATATTTTTGAAGCTCATTACTATCATTAGTAGGCTTTCTCTTCATTGAAAGTCCATCTTGCATTCTAATATATTGATAATAGTTTTGTGGAAGGGTATAAGAATAAGTAACTGACATTGTTAAAGTATTACCATTTATCGTAGCTGAATAACTATCAGGATCATCATACCTTCTCATCTCTTCAGCTGAACTCATGTTATAAGGACTATTACTGTTAGTCTCTTTATATTTAAATGTTACCGTTCCTGTGTCCTGTTTAAATTCATTTTCCGCCCCGCGAGCATAAGCATTTAAATCTCCGCCGCGGCACTGTCTAATCTTAGTTACTCTAATAGGTTTAAAGTTTGGAATTCCAGGTGAAGAAATATTTTCCATTTCTGTCGCTGAAGGATTTACATAAAAATACCTTCCTGTACCAACATTTATTGTATTATTAACATTTGGTAAAAACACCCTATACTCTTCCCTACAATAAACACCATTTCCTCTATCAAAATATGTTTTTGCATTTCCAGTCATCTTTGGACTATTCATAATAGCTTCCCAATCAGTAGTATCTTGAATTATATAAGCCTTATTTTCAGCATCCTGAGAATTACAATTAACACAAGCTGCATCGATTGAATAATCATATGCCGGATAATAAGGATTGTGCCCAATACTTATAATACCAAGACCAATACCACTATTATAATTTCTAAAATTATCATAATTCCAATTAGAACCCATATATCTTACATTGATATCATCCTTTGTTGTTCTAATATCACCTGGATATACCCCAGATCCATTTGCTAAAGTTCTAAGTTCCCAAAGACCTTCGTAAAAACTTGTAGTCCACGTTGACCTATCATTCGGGATTACTTGAGCAAGCTCTTTTCTAGAATTAGCAAAAAACCAACCAACATTAGTCATGATAATTAATTTTTCTGCGATAAATCTATAACCTTTATGATTCCAGCCCATCTCTTCCAAGCTCTCTTTACTCATCTGTGACTCGTTAACCCCAAGTTCATTAATTATGGATTTTAACCTAGCTGAATCATTAGCTTCAAGCTCACTTCTTATTCGGTCCTCATTAGTAGTTCCATTTTCAACTCCAGCAACCTGTTGACCAAGCCAGTACAAATTAGGCTTAGCATTGTTGTCAATCAAACCAAGTCTTGTATTATTATTACCATGTAGTCTAACAAGTTCCCGGTAACTAGACCCCGGAACACCAACATCATTTACAACAACATCAAAACTAGTTATCTCTTGCCATGCACTTTCTCCGCGGACTCCAGACGGATCAGAACCATCATAATATACCAAACGAATTTTATAACCCCTGTAAGGGTAACTAATTCCGTAAGGGTTATTATAAAAGGAAGTCCAATTACCTCCGGCATTATATCCACCGCCAGGTCCTGAACCGATTGTAACATCAGCGCGCACTGATGTTAAACATATACAAGAAATCATCATAACAACAAATAAATATTTCAAAAACTTCATTCTTATCACCTTCTACCTTTAAACCTATTGTAAATAAGCATTCCTACTAAAATCAAAACAATAACACCAAATATTGCAAATCCAAAAGCGTTATTTGATAAGAACTCTAAAATAACACTCCAAACTGAAACCTCTTGCTTATGAACGTTATCTTCCTCTTCCAACTCTTCTTCATAATTAGCAAGCTCATTTTCAAATTGCTTATTAGAAAATGATGTATCAGTCCACATCTGACACAAAGAAAAATTTGGATAAGCCTTACATTCATCAGAATTATAACGTGGATTAAACTCTGGTAAATTAACATATTTAGTACTTATTTCTCTCCCCGGACAACTAGGGTCATTAGAATAAAAAGTAAATCTTAACTTATTTCCATCTTTATATACTGAACTCACTTCACCTACCGCTGAAAATCTTGTTCCATAATTATCTATCATATATATATCATTCGTTAAATTAGTAGCTGTAATTGTAAATTGTGGGTAATAATCGATAAACTGATAATTATAACTAAGTTTTACATTACTAGCAAGCTTTGAAAGCTCAGCTAACCTCTGATAATCACAGTCTGCTTTTACCATAAAAGGAGACATACAAATAAGTGTCAGCACAATGTAAAATATCTTCTTACCCTTCATTACCGTATCCTCCTTTATTATTATAACATATATTCTTCATATTTTTTATTTTTTTTACGTAAATCATCTGTCTATTTCAAATTATACCTATAAATTGCCCCGCGCACATTAAATGTCAAATAAACTGAGCTAGCATCTTTAACATCTATCGGAACCTCGATATAATAAGTATTTGCTTCATTTACAGCCGTTGACTTGACACTTTGTGAAGCTATATCCGCACTCTTCCAAGCATCGCCAACCTTATAATTGATAGTTCCATATAAATTTATAAAATATCTAAAATCATTTAAATCAGGCATGTTAATTGTCTCATCGACATTAAGTGTAGCTTTAAGCTTCATAAGTGTTTTACCATAATTACCTGTAGCCGTTGGTGTTACATACTCGTATGAGTTGTTGCACTTGTTAGTTCCATAGCAATACACATAATCAACTCTAAACTTATCAGAAACCTCAAAACTACTTATATTTAAACTAGTCCCGCCTAAAACACTATCATAAAAATCTAGATTCTCGTTTAAATTAACTTCTCTAACCGTTTTCCCATTTCCAAAACTTTCAGGACGTAGTTGTACAAAATTATTTTTCGCACCTATCTGACCCTTTACATAACTTAAATTATCATTCATCTTTAATTTCATACTTCTAGAAGATAAATTCTTAGGAATTTCAAAAACCATTATATAAGAATCAAACTCTGAATTTAGCTTTTGGTTATTATAAGGCGTTCCAATATCATATAACTCTTTTGCAAGACTCTTATTCTGACCAAAAGAATCATTACCAATTCTCAGTGTAATTAATCCTGTATTAAGCACATCAGTTCCAAAAGCCTTTACATCAAACTTTACAACAACAAGCGTATTATTATCAGAAACAATCCTATTACCATCTATATCCGTATTAGTTATATAAACATTTTTAACGTTTAAATCGACCCCACTTGCTGAAAAAGTTGTTCCCTGATTATAATTAGCCGTATAAATTCCAATATTAAAGTAAACCAAAAAAGCAACTATAACCAAAACTATAATCAAAATTGTATTAATAATAAACTTATTTTCAAAATAAACATACTTTGCATTTCTAAATCTCTTACGAACACTTCGAACTGCTTGATTTTTGTCAAACTCTAAAGAAACTTCAATTTCTTCACTATCTTTCTCACTAATATCTAACTTTTGCAAATCAGAAGCAAAATCAAATTGCTTAATGTCAAAACCAGTTGCTCTAACAACTGCTAAAATAAAACTAATGCCTTGGAGAATCATTGCCAAAAAAGATAAATCAGAAAAAGCTCTAGTAACTCTAATATCCAAAACGACATTATCTATATTAACCAAACTAGAATAACAAAAGCCATATAAAACCGTAACCAAAACATAGACAACGATATTATATATATACAAAAACTTCGGCTTTTTTTTGTAAATCATTACTGAAAGAAGAGCTATTGTTACGATAATGATAAACATTGAAAGCAAAAAACTGTATACATTTAAAACATCACCAGGTACAAAATTGGCGATAGCTGTTTGATAATCGCTTAAATAATCATTAAAAAAACGATAGAGCGTAAACGTTCTAAAAAGTAAAATCAATATTAAAGCCGCCATTATAACATGTAATAGCTTAAAATACTTTATAAAAAGTGCATATGGCTTCCTTAGAATCATTTCTAGCCCTCCCCTATTCTGCGTTAATTATAACACAAATTTAAAACAAAAAAAAAGATAAAACAAAAAATTTATCTGAAAAAGTAAAAAATTTCACATTATCCCTTATATTGTCCACCGTTTATATGAAACACCTGACCAGTCGTATAAGATGCTTCATCGCTAGCTAAATAGACGAAAATAGCAGCTATCTCTGCTGGTTGGGCTGCCCTTTTCATCGGATTATCAGTTCCTAAAATCGGCATCTTCTCTGCCTTCCAAGTCGAAGGCTGTAAAGGAGTCCAAAAAGTCCCTGGAGCCACAGCATTAACCCTTATATTTTTTTGTGCTAAATTGGTACTTAAAGATCTTGTAAAACCAATTATTGCCCCTTTACTCGTCACATAATCGATCAAATTAGGCTCTCCAACAAAAGTAGTAACTGAACTTACGTTGATAATCGAACCCTCGTTCATTACTCCTAAAACTCGCTTAGTCAAATAAAACATCGAATACATATTAGACTTCAAAGTATAATCGAACTGTTCATCGCTTATATTCTCAAGCTTCTCTTGTTCTATCTGAACTCCGGCATTATTGACTAAAATATCAGGTTTGCCAAAAACTTCACAAGTTCTTTTGACGATAAAATCACTAAAACTAGGCTCTTTTAAATCGCCTTCTATAAGTAAAACCTCGCCACCGAAATTATTGATATAATTCTTTGTATATAAAGCATCTACCTCTTCATTAAAGTAGACAATTACTACCTTTGCTCCTTCTTTAGCATAAGCAACTGCAACTGCTCTACCTATCCCTGAATCCCCACCAGTAATAATAGCTACCTTTCCTTTAAGTTTATTACTACCCTTGTAATTATCAAAAACTGGCCTTGGGTTCATCAAATACTCAAGTCCCGGTTGATTTTGCCTCTGAGGTGGAAATTGATAATTTACATTTTCACACTTCATAATTTTTTTCATTTATATCACCCAAAAAAGTATATGAAAATAAAAGAAAAAAGATTACTTCATTGAAGCAATCGCCCTTCCTATATAATTAATCGTATCCGATGAAAGCATACTTATATCGTTGCCACCACTGGCCATTTCGCCAGCTAAACCATTGATATAAGCCCCGCAACTTACAACATCGATACTAACATCGTTAAAACCACATAGACCTAAAATAATTCCCGAAAGCACATCGCCACTTCCAGCCGTTGCCATCCCAGCGCATCCTCTATTGACAAGCTCTGTCTTAAATCCATCCGTAACAATCGTTGTCGTTCCCTTAAGTAATAAAATAACTTTATACTTGTCGGCAAATACTTGAGCAAGCTCTACTGGATTATTCAAAATCTCATCGACTGTATAACCACTAAGCCTTGAAAATTCTTTAACATGTGGCGTCAGTATGACCTTGCACTTAGTATTCTTTAAAATATCCAAATTCATCTTACTGAGTGTATTAATCCCATCCGCATCTAAAATAAGTGGAATTGCGTAATTTTCTAAAATGAATTTTAAAATAAGTTGGTACTCTCTAGACTCTCCCCAGCCAATTCCGGCAAGTAAAGCCGTAACTTTCTCTAACGCCATCTCGAGATTTTTCTTGTTATAAACCATCTTACCTTCCTCATCGAAAACCGGCATTAACGTACTTTCAAGCAAATAAGGAAGAACCCCAGGTGCGATTGACCTTGGAACAATTAACCTTGAAACCCCAGACCCAGCTCGCAAAGCCGATAAACTCATATTAGCAAGCTTCACTGAACCGCTATATTCAAGGCATCCTCCCATTACCGCTACAAGACCATAGCTACCCTTATGACTATAATTAAGTCTATCCTTCAAAATATCCTTAAAATCGTCCTTTTCCATCAAACTCATCTTTTCACCGATAATCGGAATACCGATGTCGACGCACTTTAACTCTTTAATATTATCCTTTGCCATATTTAAAAAATGACCAAGTTTATAACTTCCAATTGCTACAGTAAGATCGGATTTCACACACTCCAAAGTAATCCCACTATCCGCATCTAAACCGCTATTTATATCGATACTGATAACCTTTTTCTGACTGTTATTGATCATTTTAATAACTTCAGCCTCTTTTTTCGGTAAAATTCCTTTAAATCCGCATCCATATATTGCATCGACTAAAATATCGTATTTTGAAAAATCTACGTTTTCCACCATATAAATCGGTATTTTATTTTTCTTGCACATCTCGAAATAAACTTTACCATTTAAAGAAAACTTATTACTGACAAGAGCAATCGTCACCGAAATATTGCGTTCCTTCAAATGCATGGCCAAAGCATAACCGTCTCCAGCGTTGTTTCCAGAGCCCGTAATAACCAAAACCTCACCCTTAAAATTATAACTTCGCATCACTGCCATTCCGGCTCTATTCATAAGTTCCTTAGACGAAACCAAATAACCAATCGCATATTTTTCACTTCTCTGCATCACATTTCGGGAAACAACTGCTTTCACGGCTACTCACCTCACTTCACTCATATTATACCAAAAATATTACCTTTTAAACAAAAAATAAGCTATCGTAAATAACTTATTTTTTTAAACCTTGATAATTCATAACCTTATTCAAAAGACCTGCATCATCTAAATTGTTCTGATTAATAAAGCATTTCTTCATTTTTGAAATCTCCTTATTTAAAATTTCCATCAAATAATCAGGACAAACCTCATATAAATCTCTGACTATCTCTTCAAACCTCTCATCTGAAAAAAACTCATCTAAAACTTCTCTATGAAGTGAAAGCCCATTGCGGTTGTTTAAAAATTTCGTAATAATTTCTAAAGCCAAACTCTCAAAATTACTATCGTTCAGTCTCTCTACCATCTGAGAAATTTCTAAAGACCACTTCTCTCCCAGTTTATAAGGATCGATCTCGATTAAAGGAATATCAAAATCAGAAGCCGCCTTTAAAGCCATCTCATATCCCTTCTTATTGTCCCTAAACCATAAAACATAATCAGGCATTACTACCTTAAAATCATCATAACGTTCAAACACGAGCTCATTATAATCACTTCTCGTCTCATCTATTAAAGATGAACTACTCTGAAAATTACCGGGAATTCTCGATGCTTGGTTCAAATCATTTTCCGAAACACCTGAATTTAGATCCTGCTCTTTCATATTGAGCAAATTGCGGTTCATTTCTTTAAAACCTAAAATCACTGTCTTAACCGGTGCCAAAGCTAAATTATCGTCACTTACAAGCGAGCACGACATTAAAGGACTTATCTTCGCTCTAGTCCACAAATCCTTATAATCGTCTATCTCTCTGTCCTTTCCGTAAGCTCCCAAAACCGTAACTAAAAGCTTAAAACTATCTCCGTTAAATTCTAAACTTTGATTTATATTTTCTAAAAAAGCTTCTTTTAATCTTCTTTCGAATAAATAATAATTTTTAAAGCTTTTCTCTTCAAACCCTAACTCCTTAAGCTCTAAAACACTCTCGCTCTCTATCACCTTTAAAATATAATTATAAGTCTCTAAAACTGAAGTAGAAACATTCACATCTTTAATATCGTAAGTTTTAATAAGTAAACAAGCTGACTTTAAATCAAACCCGCACCTTGAAAGTAAAACTTCCTTTATCTCATCTAAATCATTTGCCTGATTCAATTTTTCCATCCAAAATTCAGGCAAATTTAGAAATCCAAGTTCTTCATAACTTTGAACATCAAACGAAACCCTTGAATTATATAAAAATATAAGCGCTTCTCTCTCCGCGTCACTAAGGTTATCTGGCAAACTCTGATTCAATAAATCATATCTAACCATACTATCCTTAAATGGACTCTCACCCATATTATCCAAAAAAAATTCAGCAAAAGAAAGAAAATATTTATCTGGAACATCATTCATCAACTTTTTAAACAAATTAAGTTCTCTATCATCCAAAGAAATTAACTTCTGCTGGAAATCGATATCTGCTGTAATCACATTTAAAACTTTATCCAAGAAACTATACTTTTTATTTAAAACTCTAATATCTATCGTTTTCTCAAGTTCGAAGTTAAATTTTTTTAAAGACCAAAACTTATCCTCGTCGAAATCTAATTCTTTAATCAACTTCCAAGCTTCATCGAAATGTCCCGTCCACTCAAGCAAAGTTATCTTATCTAAAACATCGCTTACTTTATCTAAAGCTTTACTTAAAATACCCTCGTCTCTCAAGTCATCTCCATAATAATATCTCAAATATCTAAGCTCATTTTGACCAGCTGTCATACACTCCTCCTATGTCTTTTAAAATATTTGACAAACTCGTACCAAAATACTGAAACAAATGAAATAAATATAACTAACATCATCTGACCAAAACTCAAAGGAGTAAATTTAAGTATTGAATGAAGTGGACTATAAGTAATTACTAAAACGAAAATTATCATCAAACATAAAGCGATAATCATAACCTTATCCCTCATTAACTTTTTAACCGTTTCATAAGCATAATCGTAATCTGAAGAATTAACCATAACTAAGAATAAATTAGCTAAAATAATAATCAAAACACCTTGCGTTCTAGCTGTTTGTGCATCACCTGTAGCCTTATATAAAGAATAATAAGTTATAAACGCCATTAAAAATATAACCAAACCTTGAATTATACTCTTAATAAGCAATCCCTTACTGACGATTGATTCACTAACATCTCGTGGACGCCTATTCATTATATTACTCTCTGCCGGCTGTCTTTCCAAAACAATTGAACACGTTGGATCGATAACTAGTTCTAATAAAACAACGTGAAGTGGTAAAAGTAAAAATGACGAAGGATCTAACCTTAAAAGCGGTGCGGCCAAAGATGATAAAGCGATTGGTATATGAACGACCAAGATATAACCGATTGCTTTTTTTATATTATCATAAATTCTTCTTCCATCCTTGATTGTTAAAACAATTGTTCTAAAATTATCATCCATTAAAACCATATCGGCTGCTTCTCTTGAAACCTCGCTGCCACGCTTACCCATTGCAATTCCGATATCGGCCTTTTTAAGCGCAGGTGCATCATTAACCCCATCACCTGTCATCGCCACTACTTCGCCATTAGCTTGAAGCGCCCTCACTATTCGCATTTTGTGTTCTGGAATAACTCTCGAAAAAATCGAAATCGTTTTTACTCTTTCTCTAAGCTCGTCATCACTCATCGCATCGATTTCTCTTCCTGTCATGACATCTAAATCTTTTCCCATTTGAATTTCTTCGGCAATCGCCTTAGCTGTAACACCATTGTCTCCAGTTATCATAATAACTCTAACTCCAGCCTCACGGCACTTTCTAATATCTTCGGCAACCGTATCTTTAGGTGGATCTTGAAGCGCAGCTATTCCGACATATTTTAACTTTGCATCAGTTAACTTCAAAGGTAATTCATTTTCTAAATAATCACCCTTAGCAACAGCAATAACCCTAAGACCTTTGCGCTGCATCTCATCTATCTGCGAAGTAACATCCTTCTTTAAATCATCTGCCATATCGCAAATACTCATAATACTCTCGGCCGAACCTTTAGCCGCTAAAGTAATCTTACCATTAACTTCCCAGGCCTTACCCATCATTTTATCCTCATCGGTAAACGGATAATTTTTAACGAGTCTTCCGCCAAAAATATCTTTTTCACTAAATCCTTGACTACTTGCATATTTAAGCATTGCCCTCTCCATTGGGTCAAAGGTCTGAACCTCACACCCCATTCCCATCGTTAAAGCAAAATCTTTATCATCTGAAACAACTTCCTTAACTGTCATCTCGTTTTTCGTAATTGTTCCAGTTTTATCCACACAAAGAGCCGTTACTGCTCCCAAAGTCTCAACCGAATTTAAATTTTTCAAAAGAGAATGCCTTTTGGCAAGCCTCCATGCTCCCATAGATAAAAATACGGTTAAAACAACTGGATACTCTTCCGGAATCATCGCCATTGCAAGCGTCACTCCGGATAAAATACTATTTATAATTCTCTCCTTTAAATTATAATAATCTAAATCGATAAAAGTAAATAAAACCACACTTATAAATAAAACCAAAGCGATAATCGCACACCACTTAACAAGCTTATCAGTCTGTTTTTGCAGCGGTGTTCTCTCTTCTTTAAGCTTACTGATATTATCATAAGTCTTTCCATACTCAGTTTCTAATCCGGTTTTTAAAACTTTTAAAACACCTGTTCCCTTAATAACCAGTGTCCCTTGGTAGCACATATTCTTCTTCCAGTAATCTGAACTATCATCTTTATTACTAGTCTTCCAAATACTTACAGACTCACCAGTTAAACTGGACTCATCTACTCGAAGACCGCTGCACTCTAAAACCTGCCCATCTGCTGGAACTTTAACTCCTTCGTGAATAAAAATAACATCACCGGGAACTAATTCCGTACTTGATATTTCTACTCTCTCACCATCTCGTAATGCCGTAATTTTGGGCTCAGACAAATCCTTCAAAACTTGAAGCGTTCTATCCGTTTTAACCTCTTGAACAATATCGATGATAATAATTATAAATAAAAATGAAAACATAATTATTCCATCACGATACTCTCCTAAAATAAAATATACCATCGAAGTCATAATCAAAAGTAAAAACATCGGTTCACAAATTATCTTTATAATTTTAATTATTAAAGAATCCTTTTTAACCTCCGTTAAAACATTTTTCCCATACTTCTCTTGTAACTCTTCTACCTTCTTACTAGATAAACCTTTATACTTCATATATTGACCACCCTATTCTATTTCAATTATACGAAAATTGATATAAATCGTCAATTAAAAAAACTGATAAAAATCAGTTGTAATAATCCTTCAAAAAATTATCCTTATACTCCTTAAAATTACCATTGATAATTGCCTCTCTAATCTCTTCCGTAAGTCTAATAATAAATCTTAAATTGTGAATAGAAGCCAAATTATAATATTTTACTCTATCCTCATTATTTTGTGACTTCATTAAATCACGAAGTTCACCTCTTGTATGTCCATTCGTGCATACAGGACAGTCACAATCATCATCTAGTAAATCTGTACTATCCTTAAACTTAGAAAGTTTTATATTTCCATGTCTAGTATAAATCCTTCCATGTCTTGCCTCTCTAGTTGGCGCCACACAATCAAAAGTATCAGCTCCGGTTTCAGCTCCGATTAAAATATCATCAGGATGTGAAAGACCGAGTAAATGTCTTGGCCTATCCTCAGGTAACTCTTCACAGCACCAGCTCAAAATCTTTCCTAAATCTTCTTTCAAGAAAGCTCCACCTAAACCATAACCATCGAAATCCATTTTAGCAAGCTTCTTTGCCGTCGACCTTCTTAAATCTTCCCATCTTCCACCTTGCAGAACACCATATAAAGCCTGATAATAACCTAAATCCATACAATGCTTCTTATGCTCATCTAAACTTCTAACCGCCCATCTCTCAGTCCTACCTAAAGCCTCGACATTATATTCATAACTATCGGCAAGTGAAGTAAGCTCATCAAAAGCCATATGAATATCTGCCCCAATTCTGCATTGTATCTGCATAGACTCTTCAGGTCCGATAAAATCCTCTTTATTTAAAATCGGATCGTAAAAACTAACTCCTTCTTCACTGACATGAGCAAGTCTATCCTTAGGATCGGTATTTACTATCTCATCTTCTCTATCCATACTGACAACCTTACCAAGCCCAGAACCTAATGACATAACTTGAAAACCACCTGAATCAGTTATCGTTGGCCCGTCAAACCCAGACCACATACTAAGCCCACCTTTTTCAGCAATCTCATAAGAAGTATTTCTTAAATGATATCCATTACTAAGCATCGCCTGTGCATAAATACTTTTTAAATCTTCATTTGATACAAACTTAACATGACCTTTAGTCCCTACCGCAATAAAAGCTGGGGTTTTTATATCCCCATGCGGCGTATGAATAATTCCCGCTCTTCCAAGCTTTCCAGGAATTCTTTTCGTTATCTCAAAATAAAAATTATTGTCGTTCTTCATCTAAATCATCCACCTTTAAAATAATCGCAAAATAAGTATACCACAAAAACACTTTATTCTACAAAAGAACTAGGATGATAAGACTTAATTCCAAGTACCTCTGCTTCCCTTAAAACATCTAACCTATCATCCACAAATATAACATCCGAAATATTCCAATTAAAATGTTTTACGTATTCTAAAATAACTAAAGGTTTTATCTCAGCCCTATTTATAAAAATAATGTTCTCTTCTTTTATATTTGGAAAATTAGAAGCAATCCATCTATACTTTTGCCGGGCCTCGTTATTTGTAAACACCGTCCCTAAAATAAAAACATTTTCTCCATCTAAACCACTTATTACATCCTGCATAACCTTAAGCGGCCTCGCTTTATAAAATAAATCACCAAATAACAAATCATCTAAAGATTGACATCCAATTTGATCACCAGAAAATAACTTGTCGTTATATCTAAACTCTGATAAAGTCCCATCTATATCAAAAAACACATATTTTCCTTTTAAATTCATCTTAATCACATCCTATCAACAGTATATCAAAAAAATATATAATTTACTTTATTTTAAAATCCTTTTTATCTTCACCTTGAATCATCTGCTCAGTAATATTTACAATTGAATCAGATACCGGTTTGTGCTTTATATCAAAATTATTCTTTCCCTCAATATCGAACTTATTAACAATATTCATATCTATATAATTTTTTATGATATTTGCATCATACCTATCTTTAGGTCGTGAACCTTTCTTTGAATAATAAATACTCTCTAAACTCACCATTTTATATGGAATCCCATTATGATACCTAACTTCGTCAGAAAATGTCATATCAGTATAATCTTTAGAAAAATGATGTTCGTTTACAAACAACTGCTTCTCGTCTTTTTGACCTTCATAGTAATATTCCTTTAAAGTTATACCTTTATCAAATCTTCTTTCAAATAAAAATAAACCAACACTCATTTCAGTATCTTTATATACAATTTTATATTCGTGACCATTTATTCCTTTACTATCCATATTACTGACAAAATTAAAATCATCACTATAATCAACGAGCTTCTTTAACATAATAAGTTGTTTCTCATTTATAAATAAATCTAAATCGCTATGATACCTTTCTAACTTATGGTTAGTCACCAAATATCCCATAAGCCCGCCAGTATAATAACAATCAAATTTATCTAAAATAAGTTCATTAAATTTATCAAAAATTGTCACAACTAACTCGTGATTTTCCGTCAAAGACATATTAGGATGTTCCATATTCATTCCTTTAATAAAATTAAGTCTATTAATTAAATCATCTATAGATTTATATTCGTTTGGATTTAATTCTAAAATCAACTTAACATTATCAAAAATATCCTCTTGCGTTATTGCTTTTCTAGCTAATAAATCATTTAATGAAACTAAAATAGCATCAATAGAATCGTTTATACTCATTAAGCACAATCTATCGATAGTTTTATCTATCTCTTCTCGATTAGTAATATTAGCTTTATCAGCAAACGTATATACCAAATTAGCTATTCTTTTTTTTCATTCAAGTTCATCTAAAACCTCCCATCTATTTCTAATCACCAAATCATTTAATAAGTAGTATAAATCTATTTTATCATATAATTTATTAATATGATGTTATTTTATATATTTCTAAAATTCAGCCAAATGTCTTAAAATTAAATTTTATGTCAAAACATAAATAAAATGCAGAACTTATTTAATTCTACAGTTTAAAATATATATTAAAACCCAAATCAATTCATTATTAAAATCTCAGTACAGTAACAATAATGAAAAGTTTTTAACAATCTACTGACATACCAAATTTCACTATACTTTTTATTAAATATTGTTATTTCTGTTTTTAATATAATCTACATATTCGTCTAACATATAATGAAATTCTTCAATCGTTCCATCATTATTAATTAAATATGCAAATTTACGACCAGAACCATCAATTTCTAAAGTTTTACCATCATTACTATAAGAAAGAGTTTTTAACTTATTTGCACCTTTACTATTTTTCTTTTTATCTTTGTTAATTGTTCTTTCAACTATATCTTCAATTGTGATTGATAAATCAGCCTTTCTCGTACCTCGTGGGGAATCCGTTCTTAATCTTTTATATTCCCTAGCAACCCTCTCATCAAAGGGAGCATCAATATATAATAAATGTACCTTATCTCCAAGTATATTATATAACTCTATCATTCCCTTTGCACCATACATGGTATCCAAAATAATAATATCTCGTTCGGGTTCGGTCATTTCATATAATTTATTTACAAATAATCTCCAAAAATTATTTAAATCTCTTTCTTCTTCTGCTTTTTGCCATTCATCAAAAGATAAACGACTTTGAGTATCCTCATATACTTTTGGAAAAACATCTCTAATTTTTATATGTTGAATATTAGAATACTTATCCTTTAAATAATTTATTCCTCCACTTTTCCCAGACTCTGAAGTTCCAGCAACAAAAATAATTTCTTTTTCATATTTTTTCATAATAAACTCTCCATAATTATCAATATTGTTTTATTAAATATAAACATTTCTTGTCTACTTTTTCTATTTCTACATATAATATATTTGACAAGATATTATTTTTTTGATAATATTTAGTCAGTGAGTGAGTAGTTCGCTGAGTTACTGAAGGGTGCGATTAATTCACACCAGCAAGCTTGCCTTGTGGGTTCCTTCAGTCAGGGGAAAGCTCACTTTTTTGATGCTTTTAAATAATTAACTAAATTTTTCAGTTCAATTGAATTACTATTATTTGGAACCAATTTCAACCCATAACTTAACAAATTACTACCTCTAGAATATAACTTATGTTGTATTCTTTTTATATAATCAAAATGAATATTATTATTATATTTAAGAGCTTGAAATAATGCACTACAACAACAATCTGCTAATTGTAAAAGTTTTTTTCTTTCATTAGGAATTATCTTTATTTGTTTTATACAATTAGTATCAATATTAAATTTTTTATGATTTTTATCATTTAAGTAATTACTAAGTTTCTCCTTTGATAAATTTCCTCTAGCACTTATATTGATATTTGCCACACCATTATTATCATTCATATACCAACATATTCTTTCATATAAATATCCACTAAAAAAATTATAAATATTATTTGACGGAATAAACTGAATACATTTAGCATCTATAATAACGTTAATTATTTTTATATCAAGTTCACTTACTACATCCATAATCATTCTCTTATTGGGCATACCTTTTAATAATTTCCAATGTAATTGAGTTTTTCTTGACAACTCTAAATTTTCTTTAATTAAATCAACAGATTTAGATATTTCCAAATCCTTTTCTTTTTTTACAATGATAGCAGTCAAAATAAAATATTTAGAGCCCTTATTTATTCCTTCATCTCCAGATTCATCTATATATACATTATATTCATTTTTACTTTTATCAATCATATCATCACCAGCAATCTAATTTTATCAAAAATAAAAAGAAATGGGAATATCAGTTGTTGAATATCTACCTCTAATCTTTGTAGAGAGGAGATTTGCTAAAGATAAAAACTAAGACTTTTGTTATAAAATTTCTTAAGCTCATTGCTATCGTTTTATTTCTTCTAATCGTCATCTGTTTTAAACATGCATTTTAAATGATGCATATCATCCCAAGATATTTGTGTTACTTCAATTTAGATTGACTTTAAAATTTTACTTAAAATTATGGATACTAAAAAAATTTTGAGTCAAACTAACTATTTTTTAAATTCACATTCAATCAATTCTAAGTATATCACATGTTAAAAAATAATGATATAATAATTAAAGAAAGGAAGATTTTATGGAGCTAACATTTTTAGGAAGAGGGGCCGCCTTCAACCCCAAAGAAGGAAACAATTCTGCATATTTCATTGAAAAAGATGAATTATTCTTAATAGACTGTGGCGAAAGAATATTTGATAAACTTATTGAAACAAAATTATTAGAAAAAACCCAAAATATCAATTTAATGATTACTCACACTCATTCCGATCACATTGGAAGCATAGGTAGTCTAGTAATGTATTATTACTTTAACCTTCATAAAAAAATAAACATTATCCTGCCTGAAAAAGCCAAACACCTACCAAACATTCAAAAAATATTAGATGGTTTTGGCTGTACAAAAGAAATGTATAACTATATTTCTGAAAAAGAATTTGACGGTAAATACCAAACATTTGAAACTATTAGATATACTGAAACCGACCACTGTGACCCCCTTCACTGTTATAGCCTAATCTTTAATACAAATGATGGTATAGTTTACTACTCAGGCGATACTAGAGAAATAAATACCATTAAGAAAATAATATCAAGTGGCCAAAAAATAGATAAATTATATATCGATACGTCTTCATCAAACTTTGAAGGAAGTGTCCATTTATATATTGGAGCCATTGAAAAAGCCATACCAAATAATTTAAAAGATCATGTTTACTGCATGCACCTAAGTGACGACGAATGTATCATAAAAGCAAAAAAAATCGGCTTCAATGTCGTTGAAGTCAAAAAATAATAAAAATAAACTTTTAATAACCATTTATCATGCTTATTAGAAAACATCAATTTCGCGGTATCTATCTTACTTCTTTATAAAAAAATGATATTTAATTCAGTGAATTAAATATCTAAACCAATTTAAAACTGATTATTCCCTTTTTTATAAAATTTCCTTCATCTATATACATTATAACACAAAGTTATATTTTATGCAAATAAGGTCATCTTCAGATAGTGTAAAATAATTCTAAAATTGGGTATATAAAAATCGCTGAATTAACAACGACCTTTTATTTACAAGTTGGTGCTCGTGGTGGGAATCGAACCCACACGGCTAATGCCACACGATTTTGAGTCGTGCGCGTCTACCAATTCCGCCACACAAGCAACATAAACATTATAACACATAAAAAAAAGAAAAATCAATTAATGCTTTAAATTTTTCTTTTTTTGTTTATCAAATTTTGCAATTTCTAAAACACTACTCCCTAAAATTGCCAAACTTACAAACGTAAACCCTGCAAAAACACCATCTTTAATATTTAATGGAAAATTTACTTGACTTGCAAATATACATCCAGCTATTCCTGAACCAACTATATTTATAATCTCTGACCAAAAATTATTATCATCAAATACAATACCTTCAAATTTCTTATTCTCTGTTAATTTATACATTCAAACTAAACCTCCAAGTCTACTCTTCTTTATATTTTGAATCAAACAGTTCCTTTTCTCCTGATTCCGTCTCCACCTTTATCTCTGGTAAATCATCCAAAGACTTAAGACCAAAATAATCTAAAAATTGATCAGTTACCCCATACAAAAGAGGTCTTCCTGGAAGCTCAGATCTCCCAACTTCCTTAACCAAATTTTTCATGACGAGTTTTCTCACGATATGCGCACATGAAACTCCTCTTATCTCGTCGATTGTTACCCTCGTAATCGGTTGATTATAAGCTACAATTGCCAGAATCTCTAAAGCCGAATTACTAAGTGAATCAGATATATCCTCGTCGACTAATTTTTTGTAATATTTAGAATGTTCTTCCTTAGTCACAAACTTATATAAATCTCCAAATTGCTTTACTTGAACCCCTCTAGATTCGCTTTTACAATCCTCACTTAGTTCATCTATTAACTTTAATACTTCGGAGCTATCTATTTCCATAATCTCCGCAAGCTTACTTGCCGAAACACCATCGTCACCAGCGACAAATAACAAACCTTCTAAAACCGCTTTTAAATTCATACATCATCTTCCCTTAAAGATAAAACTATCTCGCCTAAATTATGATCTTGTTTAAGTAATAACTTTCCTTTTCTCGTCAAGTCGAGTATCGTTAAAAACGTCGCAACCACATAACTTCTATTTCTCTCTTCGAATAAATCCTCAAATTTAAAATTCTTCTTAACCTTTAACTTGTTAATTATTTTATGGCCTATCTCATCGATCGAATACTCTTTTGAAGTAATTACCGTATTTAAAGGTTTATCAAGTTCTTTCTTCTCTTGAAACTTCAAAAAAGCATTTATCAAATCTTCTAAAGTAACATCATCATTTATCTTCACACTATCGTCGTGAAACTCATCAAGCATACTTGGAACTTTTGAAAACATTTCCTTGCGCTCTAATGCATATTCTTTAAATGTCCCCCTAATTTCCTTGTACTTTTGATATTCCTGAAGTCTATTTATAAGTTCCTCCTTAGGATCTTCTTCCTCTTCCTCCTCATCATGAGGTAAAAGTTCTCTAGACTTTATCTCCATCAGTGTCGCCGCCATCACTATATACTCACTATCGACATTTAAATTAAGACTTTTCATACTCTCGATATATTCCAAATACTTCTCAGTAAGCTCCGCAATATTTATATCAAAAATATTTATATCATCCTGTTTTACCTGTTTAATCAAATGTAATAATAAATCAAGTGGGCCTTCAAATTTATCTATTGTCTCATCCACCATCTTTTACCACCTAAATAATTATAACATGAAACTACCAAAAAAGTAAAAAAAGGAAAATTTAGAAATCCAAAATAATAAAATTAATTAAAAGGATATGATTAACATGACAAGAATAATCTTCTTCTTAATTGGTTTTGGTTTAAGCACAATAGGTTTTATATTTATCATAAGTTACTTAAATTTAATCCCACTTGGGTATAATTTTGCCGAATATGTTAATTTTATTTGTAGTAAAGTTGAATGTTTAATCGGACCAATCGGTCTAATAATCACGTATTTATCTATATTTATCCCTGGAGGTGCGAAAAATGAGCTACATATATGATATAATTTTAAACTTTCAAAAAAACTATTACGAATTTTATGAATGGAATGACGAAGATGAAATTACTCACATTAAAAAAATTCCCATATTTAAAACCACCACCATAGATTTTCAAACGATAAAAAAAGACACCATTAAATTCTCTGAAAAATTCTTAGAAACTATAAACAATAAAACCGAAAAATTCAAAAAAAATTATCAAACCAAAATCAAATACTGTTTTCTTCTCAGTGATGGTAAAGAAGTCATCGCCATAAAACTAAACAAAGAAGGTCTAACCACTCAAAAAAGCTCCTTACTTATCGATGAAAGTGAAGACATCCTAAACATCCTAAAACTTACAAAAGGAACTATCTTGAATTATAAAATAATCGAGCAAAAAACAATAGAAAATTTTCAAACAAGATATGAAACCGAAAAAAAACAAGAAATATTAAAACTCCTTGAAAACACCTACAAACAAAATGATTTAAAAAAACTAAGTTATCTATGTCTTGAGTGCTTCGGCCAAAACGAAACAAATATCGATATTGCCTTTAGCAAACTAAAAAAAGAAATTAACGAACCAAATGAAAACTTTCATAAAATCATTAATTTCTTTAAACTAATAATCCAAAAATAATTAATTAAACAAATTAGTAATAAACGGCAAAGCAATTACAAACGCAATTAAAATAACAAATAAAATTATAATAAATCTTGTCGTTCCTTTTTTATCTTTTATCAGTTCCTCATCCTCAGTCTTTTGATTATCTGTTTGTGAAACAGTTTGCTCAGTACCTGTGGTTGTCGCAGTAACATCTGCTGGAGCCGCTTGAACTGGAGTAACCTCTGGAGCAGTTGGTGCTACTTGAACTGGAGTAACTTCTGGTGCAGTTGGCGCTGCTTGAACTGGAGTCACTTCTGGTGCAGTTGGTGCTGCTTGAACTGGAGTTACACCTGGAGCTGCCTGAGTCGGAGCCGCTCCCATTACATTTTGACCATTATTTACTGGTGCCTCATTTGTTCCAGGATTAACTGTTGGATTTCCAAAAACTGAATTATTATTATCGTTCATATTTATCTCCCTTCCTTATTCTAAAACAATTATACCAAAAAAAACAAAAAAGTCAAAAAAATATATACACTAAAAATATCCGAATAAAATCGGATATTTTTTTAATCATTATCTTCGTTCTTTTTACCAATATGATAATAATCTCTAACCTTGTTCATTATTTCTTCAAATACTTGTGGATTAGCTTTTAAATAATCCTTTACATTTTCTTTTCCTTGACCAATTTTTTCTCCATTATAAGAATACCAAGCTCCAGCTTTTTCAATAATACCAGCTTCGCTACCTAAATCGATAACCTCGCCTTCCTTAGAAATACCAGTTCCGTACATTATATCAACTTGACAAGTCTTAAATGGTGGTGCCATTTTATTTTTAACAACCTTTACATTTACTTTATTTCCGATAATATCTGTTCCCATCTTGATAGACTCACTTCTTCTAATATCGAGTCTAATAGATGAATAAAATTTCAAAGCTCTTCCACCTGGTGTTACCTCTGGATTACCAAACATTACTCCGACTTTTTCCCTAAGCTGATTGATAAATATCGCAATAGTTCCCGTCTTATTAATAACACCGGCAAGTTTTCTCAAGGCCTGACTCATAAGTCTAGCTTGAAGACCGACATGAGAATCACCCATTTCTCCTTCAATTTCTGCCTGTGGAACTAAAGCTGCAACTGAATCTATAACAATTACACTGATTGCTCCACTTCTAACTAAAGCTTCGGTAATCTCTAAAGCCTGTTCACCATTATCCGGTTGAGAAAGTAAAAGTTCATTTATATCGACACCAAGTCTTGCAGCATACTGTGGATCCAAAGAATTTTCAGCATCGATAAATGCTGCCTTGCCACCTGCCTTTTGGGCCTCCGCAATCGCATGAAGCGCAAAAGTTGTTTTACCAGAAGACTCTGGTCCATATATTTCTATAATCCTTCCTTTAGGATATCCTCCGATACCCAAGGCCACATCTAAAGATATACTTCCACTAGAAATTACATCTATCTCTCTAGTTCCACTATCACCTAAACGCATAATAGAACCTTTTCCAAATTGTTTTTCAATATCACTTAATACTTGTTTTAAATTACCATTGGCATCATTAGTTGTCTTTGCCATTCTGTATCCTCCTTTACTCCTACATCCTAATTTTATAACATAAAAATCTACTTGTCAACAGATTTTTAAAACATTTGTTCGTAAAATTATCAATAAAAAAAGAAGAAATTAAATTCCTCCTTCAAAAATATATTTTTTATTCAATTGATAATATTGAACACCTGAAATAATAGAAAGTACTGCTGCAATTATAAGTAAAAAGTCAGCTACATGAATATTCCAAAGTTCAAACGGCATATTGTAGAACAAAGTAAGTACAATACCAACCATCATTGACGCCGTCTTGTATTTACCAGTCTTAATTGCAGCCACCACATGACCCTTGTTTCCAGCAACCATCTTAATAGAATTGACTATTGTATCTCTTAAAATAATTACAACTGGAATAATCGGATGAATAAAACCTTGCGCACATAGAATAATTAAAATTGAATTATTTAAAACCTTATCGGCAATCGCATCCATCATCTTTCCAAAATCAGTTATCAAATTATATTTTCTAGCGATATAACCATCAATAAAATCTGTAACTGAAGCAATAATAAACAAAACTCCAGCTATTGGATATCTAATATCGACAACAATTGATTCGTTGACAAAAATCTGTGGAACCGTTATTCCCATTGCTGAAAACGGAAATAATAAAATAACGATAATAACGAATGTCAAACCAATTCTAAGCATTGACAATTTGTTTGGTAAATTCATAAAATCCTCCTCAGTTTGTATCAGTTATAATAGCGCCCTCAGGTAAATCCTCATCGGGAGCCCTATTTAAACTGACAACCAAATACACTATCAAAATAACAAGTAAACAAGCCAGTACATAAAAAGTTAAAATCAAAAATCTTTTTTTATTTCCTTTATCCACCGTATATGGTGACTTAATTTTCTTATTAGGCTTCTTTCCCTTCCTAGCCTCTTTAATATCATCCAAAGAAAGTCTAGAAGTATAGTCAAATAAATACTCGTTAAACTCGTCGACTAAATCTTCCTTGTCGAGACCCAAGTATTTCGCATAATCTCTAATAAAATACTTTAAAGAAAATATGTCTTTAAAAGCATCAGAATTACCAGCCTCAATATTTTCAATTTGCGTTGGCCTAAGTTTTAAATCCTCAGCCACCTCTTCGATTGAAACACCAATGCTTTCTCTAGCTTCCTTTAACTTTTCACCAATTTCTTTCATATAATCATTCCTTGTAAACAAAAAATAATATTTTATAAGCCATATTCTGTTTCTATTTCTAGAAGGCAAACATTTATCTACTAGTTACCTAGTCCCATAGGCAATTCCACTATTCTCACCTATCGGGTTCCCCTACCAAAATTTGGGTTTCTTGCTTGCGGGGTTTACCACGTTTCACTCTTTTATTTCTAAAAGCATCGTCACTGCGGCACTTTACAAAGCATTGCCATATCTAAAAGACTTAGGCTTACACTTCGCCGTTAGTTAAAACTACCATAGGTTATTTTTTCCCTATGCACAAACACTACGACCATCTCAGGATCGTGCAAGTATGGACTTTCCTCTACATTACTAAGAATGCAGCGTTTGCCAAAATATTATCTATCGTTATCTCTATCGCCGTAAATAATTTTCTCAAGATTAGAAATTCTTCTAAGCAAATCCGCGTTACTAACCTCACTATTACTTGCTTCTCTTAAAACATCGAGCTTCGTTCTCGCATTACGAACCTCTTGTTTTAATCTAATATTATCATCAATTAAATCCTTTTTTTCTTTCTCAAGCTCCTTGATAATTGAAAACATCTCTTCATAATCACTGATAACATCATCTAGAAACTTATCTACCTCTTGGGGTCTGTAACCTCTAGTATCGATTTTAAACTCTTTTTCCAGAATATCTTTTGGTGTTAATAATATTCGATCTTGAAACACGGCTATCCCCTCCTTATTAAGACAATTTTCTCAAAAAAATTACATTTTGTCAATCTATACTTTAGTCTTCTAAAATTGCTTTTATTCTTCTAACGCCCGCACTGCAAGCCTCTTCTTTGACAATCTTAAAATGACCTAAAACATTCGTATGTTTAACATGTGGGCCTCCACATAATTCCTTTGAAACATCACCGATTTCATAAACAGTAACATTCTCAGGATATCTCTCGATAAACCTGCACTCTGCACCTGACGCTAAAGCCTCAGCTTTGGTCATCTCTTTTCTGTAAACTGGATAATCAGCCTGAATCCACTTGTTGACGATATCCTCAGCTTCTTGAATTTCTTCCTTACTAAGTTTATGATCACAAGTAAAATCAAATCTCATTCGCTCTGGTGTAATATTACTTCCCATTTGATGCGAATCATTACTGTGTAAAACTATCTTTAAAGCAGCATTAAGTAAATGGGTTGCTGTATGATACTTAACTTCCATCTCACTCGTTCCAGCAAGGCCACCCTTAAACTTACCACGAGAAGCACTCTTAGACTTCTCTTGATGTTCACGAAACTTCTCCTTAAATCCTTCCTCGTCGACACTCATACCACGCTCACGAGCCTCCTCGATAGTCTGTTCAATTGGAAAACCATAAGTATCGTATAACTTGAAAGCAATATCCTTATTTACTTCCTTCTCGTCGTTTCTAACAAGTCTATCGAACTCTCTTAATCCCTTTTCTAAAGTTCTCGCAAACTTCATCTTCTCGTTCTTAAGAACCTCTAATACGACGTCTTTATTTTCAGAAAGCTCACCATAATACTTCTCATATTTTGAAATAATTAAAAGTGCGATTCTCTCGTCCCAGTTACTATTGATATCGATATTTAAACTTCTCGCATATCTAATAGCTCTTCTAATAAGTCTTCTTAAAATATAACCCTGACCATTATTACTTGGCTTAATACCAGCTGGATCAGCCGCAATAAACGTTGCTGTTCTAATATGATCGGCAACAACTCTCATGGCTTTCTCGTTACCATCATAAGGAAGTGACGTAATATCCTCAAGTAAACTGATAACATCCCTCCAAACAGAAGATTTATAATTATCATCGACACCCTCTAAAACGGCAACAACTCTCTCAAGTCCCATACCAGTATCGACATTCTTCTGCTTAAGTTCCGTAATATTACCATCTTCATCTTGATAAAACTCCATAAACACGTTATTCCAAATCTCAACCCATCTATCATCATCTGGATCAAATTCCTCTGGAATCTCATCTTCACTTCTAAAGTAGAAAATCTCGGTATCGCCACCACAAGGACCTGTTTCCCCGGCAATCCAAAAATTATCATCACGGCCTAAATAAGCAATTCTCTTATCACTTATTCCCATCTCTCTCCATCTAGCAGCTGAAACTTCATCCCTTGGAATTTTATCATCACCCTCAAAAACTGTAATAGCTAGCCTCTCTACTGGAATATGTAAAACCTTAGTTAAAAAATCAAAACTATATTTAATAGATTCCTTCTTAAAATAATCACCTAAACTCCAGTTTCCAAGCATCTCAAAGAAAGTGTGGTGAGTCTTGTCCCCAATCTCCTCTAAATCGGTAAGTCTCACACACTTCTGATAATCGCAAAGTCTCTTACCATAAGGATGTGGTTTTCCAAGTAAATAAGGTACTAAAGGCTGCATTCCTGCTGTATTAAAAAGTACCGTCGGATCGTCCTTTGGAACTATCGGCGCACTCGGAATTTGTTTATGACCATTTTCTTCAAAAAATTTAATATACTCTTCCCTTAAATTCATACGTTTAACTCCTTTACTAATTTTAAAATTTTTTCTCTTAAATCTGAGATAGTCCCATCGTTATGAATAATATAATCAAAATCATCATAATTATCAAGAGCTGTTTCTGTTATATGCTTTTTTTCCGTATCTGTCAAATTACTTTGAAAATTATCCCGAACAATCTTTATCTTTATCACATCTTCAAATATCTCACAAGGCGTATCGAGTTCATTTGGAAACCTCGCATCAGAAACCGTTATCACATCGAAAAAATAACTATAAACCTTAATATCATCGCATAACCTTTTGACAAAAAAGTTAGGATCGATTTTCTCTCTAATAATATCGGTTCCTAATCTTTGAAGTAAACTTCGCGGTTTAGTCTCATCTCTTCCATCCCAGTTGCTTATCTTCTTCGCATATTCTTTAATATAATTGCCATAAGCTAAATTAACAATTTTTTTACCTTCTTCTTCGTAAATTTTCCCTAAAAGCAAAGCCGTAGTATCCTTACCAGCTCTAGCTTTTCCGGAAATAAGTATTATTTTACTCACTCTTTAAGCTCCTCTTTTCTTGTGTAATCCATAATTCCATATTTATTATCGTAAAACATAAATATTGTTTTGCATACTGAAATAACTGGGGTTGAAATAAGCATTCCGATAATTCCGAAGAAATAACCAAACACAAGAAGTCCAAGTAAAATTGTAACTGGATGAAGTTTTGTTGTCTTTGACATGATATAAGGTTGTAAGAAATTACCCTCTAAAAATTGAATAACCGCGATAACTAAAATAACTAAAATACCAACTGTTGGACTTTGGACAAAACCGACAATTGCCGCTGGTGCCCCACCAATATAAGGACCAGCATAAGGAATAATATTTGTAAGACCACAGAAAAATCCGAATAAAGCCGGAGCCTTAAGGCCAACTAACCATAAACCTATTGAACTCAAAATAAATATAACTCCGCAGTCAATACAAGCTCCTTTAACATACTTTCTGAGAGAACCATTAATCTTATCTAAAAGTTCAACCGTTGTTCCCCTAATATTTTTAGGAATAAAATTAAACAAATTGTTTGTATTGTCAAAACTAATAAGCAAGAAAAATCCAATAATTAAACCTAAAACAAAAGTTCCAAGACCAGAGAAAATACTCGAAACAACTGAAATAATCGTCTCTGGAAGCGTTCCCGTTATATGTTCCGCAATATTTTCAAAATTGTTAAATATCTTATCTTTTAAAGCATTAACATCAAGACCACTAATAGAATCAAGCTTATCTAAAGCGTCAACCGTCCAAGACCTAATCGAATCGAATACACTTGGTGCGATTCTTAAAAACTCTCTAATCTGATCAGCAAGTAGTGGAATCAAAGCCCACAAAATAAGTAAAATAACTAAGAAAAGAATTAAATAAGCAATAATTGCCCCAAAAGTTCTTTTAATTTTTTTACTCTCGAGCCACTTAATAAACGGTTCAAGAAGCCAAGCAATTATTAAACCAATAAATAACGGAAGAGCTACTTTAACAATTGTAAAAACAAAATCTAAAATCCTTGTCTCTTGAAATAATTTAATTACAATATAAGCTCCACCCGCAATTAAAATTAAATAAAAAATTCGAAGAACTTTTGCCGCTAAAGAAGATACCTCATTTATCTTCCTTATATCGAGTTCTTTATTTTCTTTTTTTCCAAAAAACATATTACACCGTAAGTAAATCTGTTTCTTTTTCTTTTAATTTTTCATCAGTTATTTTATTATACTTTTCTATCAAATCTTGAACATCACTCATATAATTATCTTTATCATCTTCAGTTAAATCTTCTTTTTTCTTAATCTCGTTATTCGCATCTTGTCTGATATTTCTCAAATTAATTTTACATTCCTCAGCCATTTGCTTAACTTGCTTAACATACTCTTTTCTAGTATCCTCAGTCAAAGCCGGAATATTTAAAATAATTGACTCCCCATTATTGTTAGGTGTAAGACCAATATTAGCCTCATAAATTCCCTTTTCAATCGCACTAATAGACGATCTATCAAAAGGCTTAATCATAAGCTGTCTAGCCTCTGGAATTGAAATTGTCGCAAGTGACTTAAGCGGTGTCATACTGCCATAATAATTAACCATAACTCCATCTAAAATAGCTGGATTAGCTCTACCCGCTCTAACATTTGTAAATCTCTTTTCCATACTTTCAATTGCATCCTGCATTTTTAATTCTGTATTCTCTAAAATTTCATCCATTTTATCCATTCCTTTCATAGCAACATTATAATATATTTACTCATTAAAAACAAGTAATATACCAAAATAAAAAGGCCGATATAAGCCTTATTTACAAATTAATTTTAATCAAAATAATTAATTATTTACCTCTATCCAAATATTTAAATTTCATATAAAAATCCAAATATTTTATTTGTATCGTTATTATCCAGAATAGGCAAATACATTGAGTTTGTTTATTCCTATTGTTTCATTCCTTGAAACACCACATTTTTAAATAACTTATACTTGTCTTTCATATATATGAAATCATGAATTTTAAATCATCACTCGGTAAAAAATATATTTAATTCCATCTCTTGAATAAGTTTTCTCAAAAATGTTATGAAATTAATTTTTTTCTTACAAAAAAGGACCATCTCTAGTCCATAAGTAATTGCTTAAGCATCCAAATATTTTTAGATAAATCGTCAATCAACGTATCCATTTTATTTGAAATTAAATAGTCATCGTAATCATCAGCCATCTTCTTAACTTCCTCTACTTTATCGAGTAAATAAGCAAAATCACTCGCAAGTTCACTATAAGCTTCTCGTGCACTGACAAATACATTTCTGCCTTCCTCAATTGTTGAATTTGCAATATAATCTTTCAAAGTAGCTTTAGGTTCAAAACCATCCATAAGCATAGCTTCGGCAATCACATCGTCGTATTCATTAAACGCATTATAATAATCCTCTAATTTCAAATGATCATTAAAGAATTTTTCTCCTTTAATATACCAATGAAAATTTTGAATCTTATGTGTTTCCACCGTAAAATCTGCGAGTAAATTATTTAACTTTTCTTCCATTTTAAATCATCCTTTCATAATCTTTAAACCCAAGAATAATTAAATTGCCAACAATTAATGGTCTTTTTATAAGTTTACCATCACTAGAAAGTAAATCTAATTTCTCATCAAAACTCATACTTTTGATTTTATCTTTAAGTCCTAGTTCTCTATATTTGACAGAAGACGTACTGAAAAACTTATTAATATCTAAACCACTTTTTAAAACCCAATTTCGAAGTTCTCCTTTACTAGGATTATCTTTGACAATATCTCTAAGAGTATACTTTATATCGTGTTCATCAAGCCATTTTTTAGCTTTTATACACGTACTACATTTTGGATACCATAAAAATATCATTTTTTAAGTTCCTCGTATATTTCCATAAACCTTTTGTAAAGTTTATCACATTTATCTGCGTCCATCTCTGGAACATTTTCAAGTGGATTAAAAAACCCAAGTTCTTCATACTTTGAAAAGCCTAAATGATGAAAAGGTAAGAATTCTATTTTTTCCACATTTTTTATCTTCTGAACATACTTTGCCAAACCTTCGATATACTCTTCACTATCCATCATTCCTGGAACTATAACCTGTCTTATCCAAACCGGTTTTCCACTTCTATTCATCGCTTCAATAAACTTTTCACTCTCGTCGATATCGTGTAAAGTAAGCTTCTTATACCCTTCTCTCGTCACATACTTAACATCGAATATGACAAGATCGACTAAAGATAAAACCTCATCATAATGTCCAACACCAACTCCAGCTGTATCTAAAGCAATATGAATATCTTCATCTTTTAGCTTCTTACAAATTTCTAGTAAAAATGGTGTCTGTAAAAGTGGTTCGCCCCCTGAAAAAGTTACTCCACCATTATTTCTTCGAAAATAAGGTTTACTTCTTAAAATCTTTTTAACAAGCTCATCACTAGTATAATTTTCCTTGCCCTTAACCCACATTTCGGGATTGTGACAATATAAACATCTAAGCTTACAGCCCGTTAAAAATACAACTGTTCTAATACCTGGACCATCGACAAGTCCAAAAGTTTCAATCGAATCAACTGCAGCCTTCATCCTACATCCTCTCGTGGAACGTTCTGGCAATAACTTCTTCTTGTTGTTTACGTGTAAGTCTATTAAATCTTACCGCATAACCAGAAACTCTAATTGTAAGTAGTGGATACTTATCAGGATTATTCATCGCATCGATTAACGTTTCTCTATCAAGTACATTCACATTAAGGTGATGTGCCCCTTGAACAAAATATCCATCGAGTAAAGTTACTAAATTCTCAACTCTCTCTTCTTTAGTATGACCTAAAGTAGAAGGAACAATACTAAATGTATTAGAAATACCATCTCTACAGCAATTAGCATAATCGAGTTTTGCCACAGAGTTAAGTGAAGCAATTGCTCCGCTATTGTCACGTCCGTGCATCGGATTAGCTCCAGGTGCGAAAGGTATTCCCTTAGCTCTGCCATCTGGAGTAGCTCCGGTTTTATTACCATAAACGACATTTGAAGTAATCGTTAAAACAGATAATGTCGGATGCGCATCTCTATAACACTTATGTTTAGAAAGCTCTTTAAACATCTTTTCTAAAACCATCTTAGCTAAATCGTCAACTCTATCATCATCATTTCCATATTTAGGGAAATCTCCTTCGATCTTAAAATCGATTGCTACTCCATTTTCATTTCTAACCGGAGTTACTTTTGCATACTTAATAGCTGATAAAGAATCTGCGACTACTGAAAGTCCGGCAACCCCATAAGCCATTAATCTATTTACATGTGTATCGTGAAGTGCCATTTGACCAGCCTCATAAGCATATTTATCATGCATATAGTGGATAATATTCATCGAATTAGAATAAATTTCCGCAACCTTTTCAAGCATCTTAAAATAAGCACTTTTAACCTTTTCGAAATCTAAAACTTCATCCGTCATCTTATCGAAACCTTCGACAACTAAATCACCTGTCATCTCATCGACACCGCCATTGATAGAATAAAGTAAAGCTTTAGCTAAATTACAACGAGCTCCAAAGAATTGCATATCCTTTCCTTCACGCATTGCTGAAACGCAGCACGCAATCGCATAATCATCGCCATAAACAGGTCTCATTACATCGTCACTTTCATACTGTAAAGCATCTGTTTCAATACTCATTTTCGCACAGTATTTCTTAAAATTCTCTGGTAAATTAACTGACCATAAAACCGTCATATTAGGTTCTGGTGAAGTATCCAAATTTGTAAGAGTATGTAAAATTCTAAAGCTAGTCTTAGTAACCATACTCTCGCCTTCATTAGTCATACCAGCAATTGAACAAGTAACCCAAGTTGGATCTCCTGAGAATAACTCATCATAATCAGGAGTTCTCAAATGTCTAACAAGACGAAGCTTAATTACAAATTGATCGATAATCTCTTGAACTTCCTTCTCAGTAAGTACCCCGGCTTTCAAATCACGTTCGAAATAAATATCGAAAAATGCATCTACTCTACCTAAACTCATTGCTGCCCCGTTATTCTCCTTAACCGCAGCTAAATAAGCAAAGTAAGTCCATTGTACTGCCTCTTTCGCATTCTTAGCTGGACCTGAAATATCAAATCCATAAGACTTAGCCATCTTTTTAATCTCATCTAAAGCTCTATACTGCATTGAAACTTCTTCTCTAAGTCTAATTAAATCATCAGTCATTGGACCGAGTAATTCATTATCCCATTCCTTTTTCTTTTGTTCCATCAAATAATCAATACCATATAAAGCAACTCGTCTATAATCACCGATTATTCTTCCCCTACCATAAGCATCAGGAAGTCCAGTTAAAAGTCCATCATGACGAGCTCTTCTAATATCACTAGTATAAGCATCAAAAACTCCTTGATTGTGACTTTTTCTAAATTCGTTAAAATACTTATCAACAGTTGGATCTAACTTGTAACCATAAGCATCGAGCTCTTGATAAACCATTCTAATCCCACCATAAGGATTTACCATTCTCTTAAGTGGCGCATCTGTCTGAAGACCAACAATAACATCATCTTCATCATTGATATAACCTGGTTCAAATGAATTAATTCCAGACATATGAACCGTATCAACATCTAAAACATGTTTCTTTAACTCTTCCTTTAAAAGTTCACTACACTTTCCCCAAACTTTATCAGTTTTCTCTGTAGTCCCTTTTAAGAAATCTTCATTTCCATCATATTTAGTGTAATTTCTTTTAATAAAATCACTAACATTAATTTCTTCTGTCCAAGGCCCTTCTTTAAAGCCTTCCCATTCTTTTTTCATCATATCGCCTCCTATTTAAATTATACCATTATCATTTTTTATAATTTAGTCCTTTAGCTAAAAAAATAACATAATTGACACTTTTTTATAATAAATTGATATTTCTAGTAAAAGCTTCAAAAAAAACATTAGCATAAAAACTAATGTACAATTTTAAAAACTTTATTTAAGCGACGCTATCTTTTGCTTAGATAAACCTGTACCTTTAGATATATCTTCAATACTTATACCTAAATTAAGCAAATTCTTAGCTGTTTCGATTAAAGCATTTTCTTTGCCACGCTTCTCGCCACGTTTTTCGCCACGTCTTTCACCGCGAGCTTCACCCTCTTCAACACCATTGGCATAATATGTATTACGGATTTTTCTCTCGTCCTCTTCTACTGATATAAAGTTTGCAAAATAATTTTCATCATTTATTCTGTTTACTTCATCTTTTATTTTTTTCATAAAATTATCTCCTTTCTCTGCTAAAAATTCTAATTCTTCTTTTGATGCCGTCATCATTTTCAGAAAGTTATATTCATCATCTTCATTATAACACCTGCTATTTATTTTATCTAGGTTTACATCATAAATTTCTAAATTTCTAACTTTAAGTTTTAATGTTTCTTTATTTATAACTTTGCTTATGCTTATCTCGGGCATCTTTGTTCCTAAACCTACTGTTAGATTTATTTGAATAAAATCTAAATCATTATTATATTCCTCTCCTACTTTTATGTGACTTGCGTATACTAGAGCAATATAACTAAAGTTTCTTTCACTAAGACCATTATAATTATGACTATTTACTTCAATATTAACGAAAAGATTATCTGTTTTAATTAAAACATCTAAATATTTTCCTTTTTCATAAATATTGTTTTTAGTAAGTTCGGGCGATATAATTTTAAAAGTTTTAAATTTTCTTTTAAGAATTCTTTCTATGAATTCTTTTAGTATTTGTTCATTGCCAGGCGTGCAAAGGACGGCTTTAAACATTTTGTCATTAATAAGTTTATAATATGTTTTTACTTTGATATTTTAACCTCCTTCATAGATAATCATAGTGTGTCACCTTCGGGTTTCCTTTTTTTATTTCAAACTTTTTCTTAAAAATATGAAAAAAACTATGAAATTTACCTTTTTTCATAGCTCTTTAACTTTTCTTAGTAACTTTTCTTGTGACTATTACTGATACAATTACACATAATATACCTAAAATAATAATTATTATACTAGCATAGGCAGATGTCGCTGGGACATTTACAATTTGACTTGGCTCGTTTTTATTATCAGCAACTGGATTACATGATGCATCCTCTTCATTTTGTTTTACTCCATTTATATATACAGCTGTACATTTACCTAGTTCATTTGATTCAATAGGCCCATCTAAATTAGCATTTAAATTTTCACATATTGCCTTTTTTTCTTCTTCTGTTTGAGACAGAGGTCCACCATGAGTTTTACTACAGAACTCAAGATTTAATTTATTATTTAATAACTCCAAGAAATTTTTTTCATCAGTTACTTTAAGCTCAGTTATATCTGGATTTACATATATACTAAAGTTTGGTGTAGTTTTTTCTTCATAGCCAAATGTGAAATCATTTTTTTAAATTAAGTACATCACTTTTACTACTTGCATTTATTCCTTTATTTATATATATGCCATATCCTGAAGTACTTGAACCCAAATCAATACTTCCATTAATATTAACAGTTCCACCATTTAAATATATGGCATTTTTGGCGCCAAAAATAACGTAGGAAAAATGAGTGTTATTAACAATATTTATTTCTGAGCCATCATTTACTTCAATTCCATTTTCTTCAGAACTGTGTATATCAATATGTCCATTTAATGTCATATTTGCACTGTTATTTACAGTTAATGCTGTCCCTCCTGAACGTACTCCTAACTGTAAATCAAGTTCATCTAATTCTACTGTACCACCATTGACGACCATTCCTTTGCCACCAGAATATCCAGTATCTGTTTCTTCACCGGCATTTATACTTGGATATCCTGTAACCTTTCCACCATTTACTTCAATTCCTAATTTCCCAGCACAAATTAGGATATTATAAAAATTTACACTTCCATCATTAACTACTAAAGCTGTACCTTGATCCTTTACTACATCACTTATAGGAGTTCCCATATAATATTCACCATTCCACCCTGCATACAAAGAAATATCATTAAATGTTACATTCCCACTATTTATAGTCATAATGGTATTATCGCTTTGCATCATAATATAATTACCACTTATATTCACATCTTTATCTATAACTAGTGGCTGGGTTACTTCTATACTATCTGTTAATGTAATATCTCCACCTTGTTTTATTGCTGCTCTAATTTCTTCTTCATTTGAGACATCTACAGCTTTGACGTTTATATTTGGAATGATTAAACCTAAGACAAGTATACTTATAAATAATACTTTCTTCATAATCAACTCTTCCTTCTATCCTATAATAGATTATAACAAAAAGTTCTTGCAGTAAATAATATCATACTTTACAAAAGGAGGTTAGCATAAAACTAACATTTAACAATTTAAAAGACTTACTTGTTTTCAATATCAAATATTACCGTTATAAAAATAACCTATCGCAAGAAAAACTAGCCGAAATGTGTAATTTAAGTCCCAGATATTTAACGGATATTGAAAGAGGCCTTTATTGTCCAACCATTTTAAAAATAGAAAACCTTGCTAAAGCTTTAAAAATCGAAGCCTATATGTTATTTCAAAATACCGAAAGAGATAAAAATATTATAAACAAAATGAAAAATAGACAATATAATCAAAAAAGTACTAAATAAACTAATGTCTTTTTAGTACTTTTTGTTTCATAACCCCATCCAATTTATCATAAGTGCTGTCTATAGGTAAACCATTATCACTTAAAATTTCTTTTTTTACTTTTGCAAAATAATTTGGCTTAATCTTCTCAAGTTCACAAACAACAGCTTTAGCTAAATCATTTGTAAAACTAAGCTCATAAACCTCTCTTTTTTTATACCTAAACCAATTAAATAATGAACTATCATCAACTGTAAAATTTATATCTCTCTTGGCCGTAAGCAAAGCCCCTTTAGTTAAAAACAAATATATTTCATATAATTTAAGTAAAAAAACTTCATCATCTTCCATTTTCCAGCCGAGATTTTCACATATTTTTACTGCCTTATCATCAGTCATCTCGTCAATCTTGTCAAAATTATTTCTAAGCCACTCATAAACATTTGACCCATCACTAAAATGTAAATCTAATGACCTATAAATATTTCCATAACTAGTTATAAATACATAAGCCTGAAAAAGTTTATCTTCAAAACTAAGATTACTTTCCCACTGAACATTTACAATAAATAAAGACTTATCATCAGTTCTGTTATACAATCTATCTTTGTTATAAACAAGAAACCTATGCATACTAACACCATTACTAAGACTATAATCATAATTTCTAGTTATCCTGCCATTTAACTTAATACATTCAAAGACTTCATCTAAAGCCTTATCAAATGATAATCCTTTCATTATTTAACTTTTCTTAAAGCCTTTCTACGCATTCTTTTTTCAATTCCTATTATAGTCTCATCATAATAATGTGGCTCCATTTCCAAAATTCTTGCAGCAAGAGCCTGAGCCATTAAATTATCACTCTCATAAATCTTTGACTTAGAAAAATCCAAAAAGTTTCCCACATTTGTCCCATCGCTAAATCTAACATTATCGCCTCTTCTCGGAACTTTATTCAAAGATTTTAAAATAACAAAAGCTTCATATAATTTAGCCTCATAATTTAGAAAATATTCTTTTTTAAATATATCATCACCATCACCATATTTTATATTACAGTAAACATCACAAACATCATCAGAAAAACGTTTACAAGTAATATCACTTTTTCTCTTACTAATCCACGTTTTCACAAGTATTCCATTACTAAGCCTAATATTCTTTTCTTTCATTTCGGCAAAACTATACTTATTAAAAAGCGCGGTAACTTCTTTAATTCCTTGATCAAACGTTATATAGTTAGTAAGTAATTTGCGGGCAATCAAAACCAGTCTATCATCAAACTTTTGTCTAAGTATTATTGCATCCCCATTATCATTTACCCATTTAATTAATTCTTTATCTAAAGTACCATCATTAATTGAAGAAAACACTTTACTAATCATATTTTCAAAATTGGACTTAAGACTAGCGTAGTAGCACCCCAAAATAAGTTTAACTCTACTATCATTATACCTTACATAATTATCTATTTTATTTCTATTAGATTTAAACCATTCAGAAAAAAGTTCACCAGAATTTAAACTCATATCTTCAAACGGAAACTGATAATTATTCTTATCAAGATAATCACAAACCTCTTGGACAACTTCAGAAAAACTATCCGCATTTTTAAAATAATAATTCAAAACCTTATTAGACATCGCACTGTTAATTTCCATAAATTTAGATTTATTTTCCATAACCCATTCTTTCTTTTTGACGCCATCACTAAACCTTATAGAACAATTATATCCATATTTTTCTGAATCAATAATATCATAATAAAGTTCTTGTAATCGCAAATCAAAAGTACTAACCTTTACAATCTTTTTAGGACTAGTTTTCTCTTGAATAATAGAAGAAGTATCTTCTATAATATCATCAGAAATTTCAACATCACTAAAAAAGTCAGGTGAAACCTTTTGAATTGTTTTCTTTAACAAATCCAAATCCTTGCGATCTTTTTTATTTAAATATATTTTTTCTTTATTTTTTGCTAAAAAATATTTCATAGAAGTCTTACCATCACTAAAAAATTTATTTGTTCCTGGAAGTTCATTATGATGTTCAATATATGATGTTAACTCACGAACAAAATCAAAGAAATTTAACTTATGAACCTCTTTTTTACGTTCCTTAACCACTATAGGTCTTCTATGATTATTAACATTTTTGTCCTGATAACTTTTTTCAAAAGAACTAATCATATTACGAAAATTATCATCATATATATCTTTTTCCTCTCTATAACCTAAAGAAAAAAATTCACTATCAATATTTTCAATAAGACTAATTAAAAGATTAATCTCACCATCATTACCTTCATTCTTATAAATGGCCTCTAAATTTTTTTCCAAAAAATCCTTCATTGAACTACCATCCATAAACAAATCACCATCTTTTGGTAATCTATTACTTGTTAAAACAAACATAACTAAATCCTGTATTTTTTCATTATTTATTGCCATATTTAACTCCTCCTTTATCTTTATCATCTAAATAAGCAAAATAATTTGGCTTAAAACTTAAAATTACATCAACAATAAGTCTTGCCACCTCATCATTTTCACTAAGTAAATAAATTCTCTCACGATTATTGTAAAACCAATTATTCATTCGCACACCATCACTAAAATCTTCGGTGCTAGGAAATTTCCTATTTTCGCTTATATAAATTAAAAACTCCTTAAGCTTGTTTTCAAAACTGAGAAAATGGGGAATTCTCTCTAAAATGTATTTAGATTCTGATGTATTTAACGCTAAAAGTTTATCTTTAACTTTACTTACCCAAAATTTAACATCGACACCATCACTAAACTTATATTTACTTTTACGATCAAAAACATCATCATTTGCAATTAAAAGCTTATATAGTTCTAAAACCTTCTCATCAAACGTCAAGTACTTTCGATACTTTATACTTTTCCTCTTTGGCTTGTTATATATTTTAAGTAATAACGATGCCTCCTCATCTCCTTTTATAGACAATTCTATTAATTTATCCCTATTTTTACGAAACCAATTTCCCATTAAAGAGCCATCATAAAACCTTGCTTTTTTATCGTTTGAAGTCGGAAATTTTCCATATAAAACAAACCTTAACATTTCTTGTTTTTTTTAGCTCAAAAGCTATTTTTCTTCGGTTATTTAAAACAAAATAAACAAACCGTGATGAATTATCATCTCGTTTAATAAGTCTTGCTTTAGTACGACTAAACCACTCTTTAACAGCAAACCCATCACTAAAGTAAACAGGTATAACTAGTTCATAAGCCGTTAAAACAATATTATCATTAAGTTCCTTTATTCTATCTTCAATTTTAAACATTTTTTATCACCAAGTAAAACTAATCAAAATCCATAAACCTCTTTATAAATAAGGATTGAACCATTTTTAACAAACGTTATTATACTTAAAAATTAATATTTGTCAAATTTACACTTATTGCCTCTTAACAAATATTTTATTAAATTTCGTCAGAGTTCGTTCGAGTGAATTAACACTTATAATTACCATTTTCATCCTTTTTCGCTCTAACTTCATTTTTAATTTTTTATCTTGAATACTCTCTATAATTCTTTTCATCTTATCATCATATTTTAAATATTCATCCTCTAAATTATTAATATCTTTTAATTTGGTTAAAATTTCCTGCTTTACCTTTTTTTGCCTATCTAATTCTTTTAAAAATTCACTTTCTAAAAACGAATCTGTTTGACTAAGTTTATTTTTGTTATCATAGCTTTGGGTTACAAATGCAGCTTCCTCATTACCTTTTAAAGCCATTTCTTTTAGCTTACTCTTATTATTTTGTAACCACAAACCCATATTAGTTAAATCACTAAACAAAATATTATCAGAAGGCATAGGAAAATTAAAACTTTTTATATATAAATAAGCTTCATTTAATTTAAAATTAAAATAAAATTGTTTCTTATCGTTATTATACATATCAACAAAAAAGGCTTTTTTATCTCCCGTCTCAGCTTTATTATGTATTATCTCCCTATAGCTAATCAAAAAAAGTTGTACATTAGTTCCATCACTAAATAAAGTTCTATCAGAAATTCTTCTACCACTTTTTAAAAAATTATAAACTTCATTTAACTTTTGATTAAAACAAGACATAAAAAAACTCCTCTCTTAAGCACCAAATATTATATAAAAAAACAAATATTTGTCAAATTTACACTAAATCAAGTAGAAAAAAATTTTTCATTTAAATTAAATAATAGCTGATTTTAATAATTTTTCTAAATCACAATTTTCGCAAGCAAAAAAATAGCCTAAGCTATTTCATATATTTCTTTATTTTTTCAAATTCTGGAGCCTCATCTAAACCACTATCGACAAGTTTTTCAAATAATTTCTTTTGCTCTCTAGAAAGTTTTCTTGGAACGACAACATTTAACACGACATAAATGTCTCCTTTTCTTCCAGAATTAACATCAGCAATACCCTTACCCTTAATTCTAAGTTTATCACCTGATTGACTACCAGCTGGAATATTAAGTTTAACAGCTCCATCTAAAGTCGGAACATCTTTCTTAACACCCAAAGCCGCTTCTGTAATTGTAATTGGTAAATCTAAGTATACATCACTGCCGTCACGTTCAAATAAAGGATGAGAAGCCACTGTAAACTCTAAATAAATATCGCCATTAGGTCCGCCGTTAACTCCAGCTTCACCCTTACCAGAAATACGTAATTGATTACCGGTATCGACACCAGCCGGAATATTAACTTCGATATCTTTGTTCTCGCGGACTCTTCCTGTTCCCTTGCACCTTGAACAAACATTCTTATAAGTTTTTCCACTTCCATGACACTTATCGCAAGTTGTTCTTGTCATAAAAGTTCCAAATAAAGTTGATTGATTAGCTGTCATTGTTCCACTACCGTGACATTTATCACAAGTAGTAACTCCACTTCCACCTTCACCATCACAAGCTGAACACTTTTCATTCAAAGTTAAATTAATTGTCTTCCTGCACCCAAATACTGCTTCATCAAAACTAAGTTTAACTCTGACAACCGTATCTTGTCCCTTTCGAGCTCTGTTTCCTCTGGAACCTCCAAATCCTGAAAATCCAGAAAAACCGCCGCCGAAAGAACTACCGAAAATATCACCAAATATATCGGAAAAATCAAAATCAGAAAAGTCATAACCAGAAGCTCCACCAGCACCGTTACCACTAAATGCCGCATGACCAAATTGATCATATTGTCTTCTTTTATCCGCATCAGATAAAACCGCATAAGCTTCTTGAATTTCCTTAAACTTCTCTTCCGCATCAGGTTCTTTAGAAACATCCGGATGATATTTTTTAGCAAGCTTTCTAAACGCACTTTTTATCTCAGCTTCACTGGCATCCTTACTGACACCAAGGACCTCGTAATAATCCTTCTTATTCATAAAATCACCTACTTCTCACTATAAATATTTTTAAACTCTTCTATCGTTTCTTTAAACATATTCAAAGCTTCTTCTATAACTTCTGGCTTACTTATATCGACTCCTGCTTCCCTAAGCTCATCTACTGGATCCATTGACCCACCTAAACTCAAGAACTTCAAATACTTCTCTAAAAAGCCTTCTTTTTTATTCAAAATATTATTTGCGATAAAGCAAGCAGAAGCTAAACCTGTAGAATATTGATAGACATAAAAATCGTAATAGAAATGAGGAATCCTCGCCCATTCATATCTTATTTCCTTATCACTTATCATATTCTTGCCAGAATACTTTTGATAAAGTTTATAATAATTATCTGATAGAAAATCACTTGTCAAAACAGTACCTTTAGCTTCTTCTTTGTGCATCAAATCCTCAAACTCGGCAAACATCGTCTGTCTAATTATTGAACCCTTAAATGTTTCCATCAAATTATCTAAAATGTAAAGCTTTTCATTTCTATCTGTACTTTTATTAAGTAAATACTTAGCCAGTAATATCTCATTAACTTGACTAGCCACCTCAGCTACAAAAATCTCGTATTGATGATGTGCATAATCGTTATTCTTATCAGAATAATATGAATGCATCGCATGACCAAGTTCATGAGCTATCGTACTTACGTCGTTAAACTTACCATTAAAATTGAGCAGTACATAAGGATGAGTTTTATAGCATCCTCTCTCATAAGCTCCGCCAGTCTTACCTTTATTCGGATAAATATCGATCCATCTCTCATCAAACGCCTTCTTTAAATTATTTACATAATCATCACCTAAAACGCTTAATGCTTCAAGGACGATATTTTTAGCCTTCTCGAAAGTATACTTCTTGTCGTAAGATGGAACAAGTCTACTGTAAATATCGTAAATATGAATTTCCGGTAAACCCATAACCTCTCTCTTCATCGCATAATAATCATCCATAATATCTAAATGTTTATTAACTGTTGCCACCAAATTATCGTAAATCTTATTATCGACAAAATTACTATCTAAAGCTGCCTCGCGAGCTCCCTTATAGCCTCTTATTTTAGCCATCCTGTTGGCAAGACTAACCTTACCTTGATAAGCTGACGCAAAAGTGTGAATAAGCTCTTCATAAGATTTATATAAAGTTAAAAACGCACTCTTTCTAACATTCCTATCCTTTGAAGTGATAAACCTCTCGTAATTAGTATTCGTAAGTTCGACCTCATTACCATCTTCGTCCTTAATAGGCGAAAATTTCATATCAGCATCCCTTAAATAACTAGATACCTCTTCAGAAACGGACATTGGCTTTTCTAAATTAGAAAGTAAACTTTCTTCCTTATCGGATAAAACGTGATTTTTAATCCTCAAAATACAATCAAAATCGTATTTATACTTTCTAAGACCTTCCTCTTCAGCCATAAATTTCTCTATATCATCTTTAGATAATTTACAAAGTTCAGGCATCACAAATGATGAAACTAGCGAAAATTCTGAAAGTAAATTATCTGCCCTTCCCTTAAGCTCTTGAAAATGCGTATTAGTCGTATCCTCGTCAAATTTTAAATAAGTATAAACACATACATTTTCAAGCTTTAAATTAACCTCGTTATTAAACTCAAAATATTTAAGTATATCCTTAGAATTATTAAGCTTGCCTTTAAAATCATCGAATTTACTTATCAAACCTTGAAGCTCATCATAATCCTTATTCCACTCATCTTCCGTTTTATAAAGTCCTGTTAAATCCCACTTATCTTCTTCTTTAATCTCACTACGTAACTTTTCTTTTATCATATTATCCCCATTTCTCATTATCTTAAAGAAAGTTCTAGTCACCTAGAACTTCCCTTTTATTTTTCTTCATAATCTGCATCTTTTACATCGTTATCTTTTTTATCATCTGAATTATCTGAATTGTTTTGTTCAGCTTGCGCTTTTTTAGCAGCCTCTTCGTAAACTTTCGCACCTAAAGCCATAGCTTTTTCGTTTAATTTATCTTTTTTAGCCTTAATATCATCGATATCATTTTTATCCATAGCTTCTTTAAGATCTTTAATTAAACTTTCAGCTTCTTCTTTATCTTTCTTATCTACCTTATCACCTAAATCTTTAATAGATTTCTCAGTCATAAAGATAAGTTGTTCAGCTTCGTTCTTTGTATCAGCTTCCTCTTTACGTTTTTCATCGGCAGCCTTATTAGCTTCAGCTTCCTTAACCATCTTATCGATTTCATCATCTGATAAATTAGTAGAAGATGTAATTGTAATAGATTGTTCCTTATTAGTTCCTAAATCCTTAGCCTTAACATTGACAATACCATTGGCATCGATATCAAATGTAACTTCGATTTGTGGAACTCCTCTAGGAGCTGGTGCAATATTAGTAAGTTGGAAATTACCCAAAGTCTTATTATCAGCAGCCATTGGTCTTTCACCTTGTAAAATGTGAATATCTACAGCTGGTTGATTATCCGCAGCAGTTGAGAATATTTGTGATTTACTTGTTGGAATAGTTGTGTTTCTTGGAATAAGTACTGTACAAACACCACCAAGTGTTTCAATACCAAGTGATAAAGGTGTAACATCAAGCAATACTATATCGTTAACATCACCAGTTAAAACTCCACCTTGAATAGCAGCACCCATTGCAACAACTTCATCTGGGTTAACACCCTTAGAAGGCTCCATACCAAGCTCTTTCTTAATAGTCTCAGCAATAATTGGCATTCTTGTAGAACCACCGACTAATAAAATCTTATCGATATCACTCTTAGAAAGTTTTGCATCCTTTAAAGCATTTCTAACTGGTTCCAAAGTAGATTCAGTTAAATCGTGAGTTAACTCTTCAAATTTAGCTCTAGTTAAACTCTTCTCTAAATGAACTGGACCATCAGCACCTTGAGAAATGAATGGTAAAGATATATTAGTAGTAGTCATACCACTTAAATCTTTCTTAGCTTTTTCAGCAGCATCTTTAAGTCTTTGCATAGCCATCTTATCTTTAGATAAATCTATACTAGTTTCTTTCTTAAATTCATCTACTAAGTAGTCGATAATTCTCTTATCGTAATCATCACCACCTAAATGGTTATTACCACTAGTAGCTTTAACTTCAAATACACCGTCTCCGATTTCTAGGATTGAAACATCGAACGTTCCACCACCCAAATCGTAAACTAAAATTTGTTCAGTTTTTTCTTGCTTATCAAGACCATAAGCTAAAGCAGCAGCAGTTGGTTCATTGATAATTCTTTCAACTTCAAGTCCAGCAATCTTACCAGCATTTTTAGTAGCTTGTCTTTGCGCATCGTTGAAGTAAGCTGGAACTGTAATAACAGCCTTCTTAACTGGCTCACCTAAATAAGCTTCAGCAGTTTTCTTTAAATCACTTAAAATCATCGCACTAATCTCTTCTGGAGTATATTTCTTACCATTAGCTTCGACCTTTTTAGAAGTACCCATAAGTCTCTTAATAGAAGAAATAGTCTCTGGATTAGTTACCATTTGGTTTTTTGCAGCTTGTCCAACAATAATTTCACCGTTTTTAAAAGCTACAACTGAAGGAGTAGTACGAGATCCCTCAGGATTAGCGATAACCTTAGCTTCGCCACCTTCCCAAACAGCAACACAACTGTTAGTTGTACCTAAATCAATACCTATTGTTTTACTCATAAATAATCATTCCTCTCTATTCACTAACCTTGACCATTGCCGGTCTTATAACTTTATCTTTAAATAAATAACCCTTTTGCATAACTTCGATTACCATACCAGATTCCATACCATCGACTTTTTCAGTTAAAACTGCTTGATGATACTTTGGATCAAAAGGCTTATTCGCTCCGTCAATCGCCTTGACATCGTATTTATTCAAAATATCAACCAAATGACAATAAATCATTTTAAAACCTTGTAAGAATTTTGAAAGCTCATCGTCTAGATTATCGTCATCTAAACTTATCGCTCTCTCGAAATTATCGACAACCGGTAAAATCTCTTTTACCAAATCTTCATTCGCATACTCAAGTCTTTTTGCAACCTCCTCATCCTTACGTTTGCGGTAGTTTACATTATCAGCTTGCGTGCGAAGTAAAGCTTCTTGTAAATCTTTAATCTTCTTTAAATTCTCTTCGTTTTGTTTTTCTAATTTATCATCATGACTTTTTTTATGCTCATCGTGTTTTTCGTGTTTATCATAATCGTGCTTATGACCATCGTGCTTATCATGTTTATGCTTGTCATAATCGTGTTTCTTATGATCATCGTGTTCTTTATAATGCTTATCTTTTTTATAATCATCCTTGTCGTGATGTTTCTTTTCTTCTTCGCTCACACCTATCACCTGCCTATATTTTCTTTAATATAATTAAGCAAAGCTTCTGCTCGGCCATATTCCATCCTCTTAGGACCAACTAAAGCAATCGTGCCTTCTTCACCATCTTTATAAAAATACGTCTTAATTACTGAAATGTCATCATCTATCTGATTTTCACTGCCGATATAAACTTTAATTCCATCATCATCCTCTTTTATATTTCTAATAAAATCGTGATCATCGAATTTATTAAGTATATTTCTTATTTTATCGACATCGTCAAACTCTGGCTCCTTCAGTAAATTACTAGTCCCTCGAACCATCACACTTTGTTTTGGCCCAAAGTCACTAAACGCATTGTAAAACGCATTATATAAAGCTTCGTGTTGCTTAACTGCCTTATCGATTACTGGCTTAACCTCAAATTCGAGAACTTTTGCCACATCGCTAAGTGAAACTCCGATAATCAATTTATCGATAATTTCGATAACTCTTTTTACCTCATCTTTACTGATATTATCAGGAATCGTCACATTTCTGTTTTCGACATGACCCTTATCAGTGATAACTATGGCAATCATCTTATTATTATCGATTGGCACTACCTCGACCTTAGCAATCCTATTATCATCTGATGAACGACCTAAAACTATAGCCGTATAATTAGTAAGCTCTGATACAATCTCCATACTCTTTGAAATTGCATCTGACAGTACCAAAGAATTATTTGAAAAAATCTGACCAAGTCTCATAACATCTTCATCGCTAAGCTCCTCAGGTTTCATAATATTATCGACATAATATCTATAACCCTTATCACTAGGAACCCTACCTGAAGAAGTATGTGTCTTTTGTAAAAGCCCAAGTCCTTCAAGTGATGCCATTTCGTTTCGAATAGTCGCACTTGAACATTTAAACCTTTTACACAAAGCTTTTGAACTGACTGGTCTTGCTGTTTTAATATAATTTTCCACAATCGTTTTCAAAAGCTTTTTCTGCCTATCTGTTATCATACCTTCACCTTCTTTAGCACTCTTTTTGCTTAACTGCTATAATCTTACCACACCTATGTAGCACCGTCAATAGGATAGTGCTAAAAAAATATATTTTTTTGAAACTAATTTATTCCTATTATAAACACTAAATCAAAAATAAATTGTCAAAAAAAGATACTATTACTTTCTTAGTACCTTTCTCTTATCAATACCCTCAAACTCCTTATTACACCCATATCCTACGCTTTCAATATTATCTGAAATAATATTTCTCAAAACCAAATTTTTATAAAAACAAAAATTTCCAACTTTTCTAAGGTTTGGTGCGTCCAAAATCTCTACATTATTATCACAATACATAAAGTAGTTTCCCATTTCTATCAAATTAGGAAAATAAACTTCCTTAAGAAAATTAAAGTTATAAAGGAAATAATCACTTACATTTTCGAGTAAACCAAAATCAAACTTTTCTATTTGCTCCGCACTAAACATAAAATACTTACCAGTCACTTTAAGCTTCGGCATATAAGCTTTTTCTATATATTTGTTAAAATACATAAATTCATCATCCGCATTTTCAAGTGATGGCAAAAAAACATCTTTAATCTCTAAATTATTGTATAAAAACTTCTTTCCAGCATACCTTAAATTTCTAAAATCATAATATTTAAGATTAGTATTATAATATAAAAATTCATCTCCTACTACCTCTATATTTGGTAAAATTAAACTTTCAATTGTCTCATCATAACCCAAAAAGTCATTACCTAAAACCGAATCTATATTACTTTCTAAACCTTTTAAATTGTTAAACTTATCCAATAAAAGTGCCAAATAATCACCACTATCAAACCTTATTAAAACATTTTTACTATCTTCATGTTTATAAACTGAGGTTTCAGAAATTCCCTTTACTTTCTCTTCAAAATCATCGGAAATACTTTTGTCATATAAATACATTTTCTTTTTTTCTAAATCCAAGACAAAATAATCGATAATCAAAAAGCTATCACTGTTAAATTTTTTTACCTCGAAATTATCGATAATCACATTATCAGGACAATAATATATATTGTTTATCTCATAATTATATTTATAATACTTACCATCATTTGCCAAAATATAGCCGTCCATCTTAAATGAAGTATCCTCAAATGTTTGAACCAAACCATATTTATGCGCAAAAGCATAAGTAAGACCTGGTATAATATTATCTAAATCATTGCCAAAAGTCGCATCGGGATTAATTACATGATGATTATATCTATTTGTTATCTTTAACGAATTCGTGCCATCCTTAGTAAATTGAATACTCATAACCGAAGTTCCATACTCATCATCTCTATATGCGCATGGAAAATCTTCTCTTTTAATATCAGAAACATTCTTTTTAACCGCGAAAAAAACTCTTGCTTTATTAAGTCTTCCACCATTAAAAGTACAAATTTCTTCACCTTCCGCATAATACTTTCTAAAACTTTGAATATCTTCCTCTGTTTTACATTCATATAAATTATATCCAGCCATTTCCAACAGAACCTCTGGATCAAAATCACTCTCAACTTGATTATCCTTATAACTAACCAAACTATATACATACTCTTTAAACTCTAAAACTCTATCGTTATTTATAATATCTTCACCTAAATTACGGTTATAAGCAAAATGTTCCTCTAAAAGTTTCAAAAGCAAACCATCAGTTTCCAAAATAGTAGGAAATATTTTCCTGCACAAATGCATCATTACTTCCCCATACTTCTTTTTAATAATTCTAAGTTCATTCATATAAGTCACCAATGAAACATTATATACCTATTAACAAAAAATGCAAACAAAAAATACTGATAGTATAAAATTGATTCTCATTCATTTGCACCTATCAATATTATTTTTAACAATATGTCCACGTATTTACTTACTTTTTTAATTTCTTCTCTTTTGATCTTTTTAAAATATTTTCTATCATCTCTTTCTGCTTTGTTGCTTTCTCTGCTAATTTTTTATTATACTCTTCTTCTGTAAGCCCATCAACATAAGCTTTTTTTTCGTTCCTATTATTTAACGTATTTTTATCATTTTCTATCATAATTGTCTTCCTTTCTCTTGGACATTCACATCTTCTTGACCTTTTAAAATCTCTTCTGCTTGGCGTTTTGCAAAATCGCTTGCCATCTCTCTAAATTTATTTTTATCACCACCACACTCTGGTATTAATTTCATTAAACTATCTTCATATTCATCTACATTAAAATCCAAGCTATACAAGCTATATTTTGCCCTTTCTGAATCTAAAATATTCATAATTTCCATACTTGCTTTGCTAAAATCTATCATATCACCAGATTGAAACTGTAAAGCTGCTCTTTTAACCTCACTCGCAAATACTCCCTCAACCTTTGATGTTGGAAATAATTCTTCTCTTTCTTCATTTTTAAGAAATCTCTCTCCAGCTCTATTATTTTCATGAACCGTTAGTATATCTTTTAAAATTGCCATTCTCTCATTTTCATTTGAAACAGTTTTAAGTTCTTTTATTCTCTTATTAATATACTCACTTTCTTTTTCTCCAATCTTTTTCTTATCTAAATAAACTACTGGTATATTCATCTGAGCTGCACATTTATATGCATTATCCTTAACATTCTCAATCATATCATCAGATATGATAACATAACTAGGTTGTAACTTACTATCAAGTTTGTCACCGTCACCTCTAAGTTCTCTTCTCTCAATTGTCTGTTCATTATATTTACCTCTTGATGAATTAATCATATCATCAGCTGTCATGTACCTATTAGGAGCATTTGTATAAATCTGATAATCATCATTACTTGTCCCAAGATCATAAGGAGCAGAAGCACTTAAAGATTTTTCTGAAAAAGAATCAAAACCAAGAATTACCCCGTTTCCATTATTGGGTGGAAACCCCATATAACTATTTGAAATAAGTCCACAACAAATTCCATGGTTGCGTACTCTATCACTATTATTCCAAGATTCATAGTAACTATCATTTTTCAGTTCCATTGACCCGTATGCATCCGTACTATGGACAAGCATTTTAAAATCATATCTATCGTCTTTCATCTCCGGTTCATATACTGGAATATCAAAAACCTTACCATCAAGCTCGTACTTTATAGTTTCTTTTGGCTTCCTCCCATCAAGTTTATATAAACTATCAGATATATTCTTTGCATACATCTGTGGAATAGCTTGTTCAAAAGAAAGTGACTCTTCAAATGACCAAAACAATGAATTATCGTAAGCCTCTTTTAAAACATTCATATCATTTGTATCCAAAATGTTTTTTATACCCATTAAATAATCATAATTCTTACGAATACTTTCATCACTTAAATCAAGATTATCTAAAGAATAGCCGTATTTACTTATCATTTCCAGTACATTTTCAAAACTCATCCCGTAATATTTATTAAAATATGCATTCTTGGCTGCATCAATATTATTCCCTTCTACTTTATCTTTAAATACTTCATCACACTTTTTATTAAATCTCTCATCGTAAGTTTTTAAATCTTCCTTAGATTCAAGTGAAACATTTATATTTCTTTTATCACTTAAAGCGATTGAAGCAAGCTTTGTAAAGTCCTCTTCTGATAAGCTATTCACATCTACATTTAATGCAAACTTTAAAACATTTGAATCTATATTTCTAAGAGAACTTATAAGCCTTAAAGTAAGTAAATCAAAATTCATATTAGCTGTAAAATGTTTACCTTGTATTGAATCAAACATTGCAGAAAAATATTTTCCTAAATCGTTAGAACTGTTAAACAAATCAACAACTATTTTAGAAACATCACGATATGTACATAACTTTTCAAAAATTTGCGAACTTAAAGATGAAATTATATCATCTCTAAATAAATCAAAATTCATTTCAAGAATCATTGAAAAACTACCAGCCCTAGTAATAATATTCTTAATGTACTCTTTATTTTTTATAACATAATCATAGTTTTCTTTACCAGCAATTATCTTAATAACTTTTTCAAAAATATTAGGATCGTTCATAGGTAATAGAGACAACATATTAGTTAAACCAACTTTATCTAAAATAAATGGGTTATAAATCAACTCAAGTATTTGATTTGGTTGTAGCTTTGATATTATTTCTTGTAAATCAGAAGAAGATAATTTACTTACAAGGGTATGATTATGCAACGCTTCTACCTTAAAACTCAAAGGCATTTTTAATAACAATTCGGTTAGTTGCAAAGATTTTTTTGATAACAAAGTAACAAAAAAATCCCAACCATTATCATTTATACTCCCATTTTTAATTACTTTCATTATTGTATAAGATGATATATTAGATGATAACTTTGATAGTCCATCTGCACCTAACATAGAAACTATATCTAAATTATTAACTACTCCTACTAAATTATCTGGCGAAAGTGAAGAAAAAAGAGAAACCAAACCATCCTTACCAAGATTTGCTGTAATTTCTGAATTTTTCAATGCTTTTTCTAATTCTTGAAAAGATAATTTTGAAAGCATTTCTGACAAATTAAGTTTACTAATAAATAATTGATTATTCATCAAATCAACAATATCTTCAAACTTCAAATTTAATTCAGACAATAAATTGCCAAGCGATATAGAATCCAAACTATTTAGTATATTTGGATTATTCATAATTAAAATCTTATCATTATCTGATAAATTATTTATTATTATTAATGTAAATTTGAATTTAAACACATTTTATTAAAAAGATTAACGTCTCCAAGAATACCGACAATATCTTCCAAAGTAAGTTTAGAAGAAAATGCTTTACTATCTCCATAACTAAAGAGAGTATTTGCTATATTTGAACATAATCCTTTTAAAATCTCATCATGAGATAAATTCGCTATTATGGACTCTTTTTCATCAAAACTCAAGTGATTTATTACCAGAACGTTATTCACAAAATCTATTTTATCTCTAATCTCTTTTTGTAAAAGTAATTTTACTCTTTCATCAGGACTTTGCATCAATAAAATACCTGTAATTTCTTGAGAGCTTTTGTTTTTTAGCTTTTGATAATTAATCCATGCTGAAAAATTAGTTTTAACTCTCTTTAATGACAATTTTTTACTAACAGCTTTAGGATTCATATAATCAAACATATCTAATCACCCCATAAAACTCTTGCTACCATAATTATAACCCAAAATTCAACCCTCTAACTAAAGCATTATCAATATTCACATTCAAACACGTACAAAAGTGTAAAAAAATTCATCTTATAAACTTGATTTTTCACATCTATATCTTCATATCTGTTCATACAACCTATCTTATACCTAACTTGTTTATCTCAAAGCAATTTAATTTTCACCCAAGAAATTTATTTCAACAAAAATAATCCACTTCATTTAAAATTTTTTCATAATATCAAAATTTATCTAATAACTTAACCTTTTCACATCATCCTTAAAGTATTCAAATTCTCTTTTCTCTATCTCTTTTATCATGTCATCATTTAAACTATCTATATCAAGACTAAATAATTTATCTTTATAACCCATATTTACAAGTTCATTTACAACCTGCAAATACATTTGATACTTTTGATTAGGTAAATATTTAATCTTATGTCTTCTAAAAAAATTTCTCGCAAAATACTCTACCACCGCATAACCTAAATACGTACCAAGCGGTATATTATAAGTTTTACCTTTTATATCTAAAATTAAATTTTTAGAACTTTTTATATTAACTAAAGATTTAAAAAGCTCAGCTATAAATTGTCCCAAAACAATATCTTCAAGACTCATATCTTTATATATAATTAAAACTGTTAAATCATCATCCCCAAAAGCACTATCTTCCATATTATCGTATTTGGTATAAACATCTAGAGAAAAATAAGAATCATTCGGTAAAGATCTATTTTTAAGTTCTTCGTATTTCTTTTTAAAAGTATTTAAATATAAATAAAACTTTCCTTTTTCAAATAAAACCAAATTATCTTGACTAACGCCCGAAACTACCATATCACGCATTAAATTCAAATTTTCTATTCTCTTTATTTTATCTTCGGATAAAATTTTTCTATAGTCATCTATAATATTGTTTTTTTCCCTGTTCCAAAAAACGATTATACATCTTATAAGTTTATCATATTCTAAAACATCTTCCCTACTTAAATTCATATTACCAATCACCTCTATTAAGATTATAACCTAAAGCTAATTAAAATAATATTTAAATACCAAATTTACTAATTTCTTTACAAAATAAACGTTAAAAAAGTACTATTTCTAGTGCCTAGACAAATTATTAATAAACTTTTCTTCATTCCAGATTGTAATTCCAAGCTCTTCGGCTTTCGTAAGTTTAGACCCAGCTTCACTTCCAGCTACAACCACATCAGTTTTTCTTGAAACACTACTACTAACAGTTCCTCCTAAAACTTCAATTCTCTCTCTTGCCTCATCTCTTGTAAACCTCTCAAGTGAACCTGTTAAAACAAATGTCTTACCCGTAAATAAAGTTTCTTCCTCACTTGTTTCTTTTAAATAATACATATTAACCCCAAAATCTTTGAGATGAGCAATAAGTTCTTTATTTCTCTCATCTTCAAAAAATTTTACTACACTTTTAGCAATTGTCATACCAATATCTTTAACAGCTGCAATAGCTTCTACAGATGCATTCATTAAATTATCTATATTCTTAAAGTTTCTCGCTAAAATATCTGCTGTTTTTTGACCAACATGTCTGATTGAAAGACCAAACAATAATCTTTCTAAAGATAAATTTTTACTATTTTCAATTTCTGTAAGTAAATTATTTACCTTCTTACTTCCATATCCTTCGAGTTCCATTAAATCTTCCTTATGTTTATCTAAAGTATAAAAATCTTCATAAGTTTTAATAAAACCTAAGTTATAAAAATCTTCGATTATTCTATCTCCAAAACCTTCGATATTAAGTGCATGTC
>ERZ1643249.289-NODE-289-length-62446-cov-9.322034_pt1 | contig 62446 bp, 76 predicted proteins | sample MGYA00579263_ERZ1643249 | MGnify/ENA primary metagenome ERZ1643249 (study PRJEB29033, sample SAMEA4952264) | chicken gut metagenome | biome: Broiler Chicken; feature: Gastrointestinal Tract; material: Caecum | place: Ireland | collected 2018 | study: Broiler...
AATATTTTAAAAAGAGCATTGCTATCTAATTCTCCAAAAATCATTTTATGTCATAATCATCCTAGTGGTGATGTTTCTCCAAGTAAAAAAGATTATATACTTACTGATCAACTTTATGATGCTTCCGAAACTGTTGGTATAAAACTTTTAGACCATATAATAATTGGTCATAACAAGTATAAATCCTTGCTATTAGATAGAAAGGGGGCAGTTGCATAATGACAGGAATAGAAAGATTACGAGTACTATCTACAGGTACTAAAAATCAAGCTTTATTAAAAGTTATAGATTATTTAGAAACAAGAAAAGATATGTATGAGAGATTCTTAAATGAAGAAAAAACACCATATCAAATGTGGGAATATATAACTCAAAAGGCAAAAGAGTTATCAATTAATAATTGTGCTGTTATTGATGATAGAATTGTTTATGCTTGGGCAATATCATACTTCTTAGCTACAAATGAGTCTCTGAATTTAATTGAAAAAAAAGTAGATAAGACTACAGAAGGAATTAAGAATGAAACTAAAAAATCTAAAAATAAAATAACTGATGGTAAAAATAAAGAAATACAAAAAGAACAGCAAAATAATGTAATTGATATGCAAACTGCAAAATCATCAGACCAAATTACAATATTTGAGGAGGTTTAATTATGGGTTATATAAAAAAAGCATATAGAAAAATATTAGAAGAAATGGATTATATGAACTACTTGCCTCCTAAATGGAGTGAATTTGTATCTGTTCAAGAAAAAAAGCATAATCTTTTTATAAAAAAAGGAAATGAATGTGTTTGCACTAATTGCAAACACATTTTTAAAATTAACAAGAAGGTCAATGAGTCTGGAAAATGTCCTAATTGTAAAAATACCTATATTATAAAAAGGTCAAATTTAAAAAGATATTCGTTTATTGATGATTTAGCTTTTCTAGATAAAGTAGATGGAAAGTTTATAATACGAATATTTGAATTATTTTCTTATTACTGTAATATTTCAAAAAAATTTAATAGCTCAATCGTAGAATATGCAAGAATAATGCCAGACGAATATGATGCAACTTTTGTAAATGATAGAGTTTCAAAATGTCAATGCTATATACATGTAAATCATAGACAAAATGCTCGGAAAATGGAGATTATATACAAGACATTATAGTCTCGTAGATAGAGAAATCGTTTTTCCTCATAATTTAAAAACATTATTCAAAGGAACTCAATATCAATATTGTATGATATGGGAATTAGTAAAACACGTCGGATATGTTGACTTTGAAAGATTATTAAATGATGCAAAATATTATCCAGGTATTGAATTTTTAACAAAATTAAAATTATACAATCTTGCATTAGTATCAAATATGATTAATGGTACAGGAAATTTTGAACATAGATTTGGAGTTAGTAAAGAATTATATCCATTTATGAAAAAGCATAATTTAACCTATGAACAATTAGAAATTCTAAGACTTTATAAAAAACCTAATATAAAAATATTAAATCATTTATTAAAACATTATAGGAAATATCTTTTAGAAGAATTATGCAAATATACCAGTATAGATAGATTATTACAATACGAAAAAATGAAAGGTAAAATAATAGATTTAAATATGTATGTAGATTATCTTGAAAATGCTAAACTTCTTGGATACGATTTAAAAAACAAAAAATATTTATTCCCTGAGAATTTAAAAAAATCACATGATAAGCTAATAATACAAGTTCAAAAGTATAGAAATCAAATTTTTAATAAGGCTTTATTACGAAGATATAAAGAACTTTCTAAAAATATTTATAAATCAGAAAAATATATAATCATACCGCCTAAAACTAAAAAAGATTTTATTTCTGAAGCATCCCAACAAGGTAATTGTGTTTATTCTAACTATTTTGAAAAGCATGCTCATGGAACAAGTGATATTTATTTTATGCGTAGTATAGATAACTTAGATAAATCACTAGTTACTGTTGAAGTACGTAATAATAAAGTAGTTCAAAGCAGAATAAAAGGTAATCAAAATCCTAGAAAAGAAGAATTAGATTTTTTACAAGATTGGGAAAAAAATATATTACAAAAAATTATTGCTTAAATATAACTTGAAAGGAGATCTTTGATGGATAAACAAGATTTTATAGAAGTTTCAAAACATATCAATATATTAAATGTTGCATATCATTTATCACTAGAAATAACAGAAACAAGAGGTATAGAGGTAAAAGCCATTTGTCCTTTTTGTCGGATATAATAAAAATACTAAGGTTGCAACATTAACCTTAAACTCAGATAATAATAAATATAGTTGTTCTCGCTGTGGTTTGAGTGGCTTTTCTATTGGACTATATTCCAAATTAAAAAATATTGATGCTAAAATTGCATATAAAGAATTATTAGAAAGAGAATGTTTTTCACCAGATAGATCAAAAATACAAATTAGTCCTGTAAATGAAATAGCAGATATCGATACAAGAGACACTGTATATAGAGATTTTTTAAATATGTTAAAATTAGAACCACACCATAGGCATTACTTAAATAGTATTGGATTTCTCAATAGTACCATAGATAATCAAATGTATCGAACTATTCCCACTAAGTATATTAAAAGAAGACTTGTTGGGAATGCTTTAAAAAAGAAACATAGTTTAGCAAGCATTCCAGGATTTTATCAAGAGGAAGATTGGGGTTGGACCTTTACTCATGTGAAAGGAATATTCATTCCTCTTTTTGATGAAAATAATAAGATTCAGGCTCTTTCAATGCATTTGGATAAACCTTTTGGCGAAACAACTGATATTTGGTTTTCTAGTTCTGGAAAAATAAATGGAACTGGAACAAAAAATTGGACTTGTAAATATAATATTGTACAAGATACTAAAACAGTAATAATAACAGACAATTTACTTTTATGTAATTTGATAAAAGATATTTTGAATATACCTATTATAGCTTTCTCAAATATTACTAGTTCATATCAAATACTAAAAGAAATTGATAATACAAATATACAGAATATTATATTTGCTTTTAAACCTTCAAATCATCCAAATATGGACTATATTATACGTAGAGTTTACCGAGATTTACTTCCACTTGGATATAACTTGGAAATAAAAACTGTAGGGCATTACAAAAATATTTTAGATGATAACTTTTTAGATCTTTTTAAATTCAAACAAACTATATAGTTAAGATTTAATAAAATTACATGACCTCACTTCATTAAGTGGGGTTTATTTTTTTATATGTTTATTTAATAATATCTACTGGTGGATAAGTACAATACAAATAAGGTGTTTCAGTTTCAATTTTATCTATCATTTCAGTATCTTCAAATAATAATATTAATTTATCACAGTTCCACTGCCCTGATGGTTTATTATTTAGCATTTTTACAATACCTTTTTCATCAGCTTTTTCACTAACAATTATATTATATAATTCATTATTTTTGTTCAAAAAAGATAAATAAATCGGTTCAAAGTTTTTATAAAAATATTTAAATCTCCCTTTGTATTCGCATAACACATCTATTGCTGCAATTACTTTTTTATTAATACTCTTTTGTTTATGAACAAATATATCTCCTTTCTTATTTATAAAATGCGTATGCAATATATTTCTTATTGTGCTTTTATCACACTCAAATAATTTATCTAACTGACTTTCAGTAATACACCCAAAATCCTCAATAAAATTTATTATTTTTGTTTCTTTATCTCTAAATTCCATTTATATAACCTCCCCCCTTAAAAAAAATAAAATCCTTACAGGACTTAAATTCATAAAAAATATTGACATTCTATAAAAATTTTCGTATAATAATTATAGAAGGTACACAACCACAGAGAGTGGCGTGTCAGAAAAAGTATTTTTTAGAATACATCTCTAACGGCGAAGCAGAGATGTATTTTTCTTTTTGTCTAATTTTCTTATTGTAACAACTAATGCTACGAATAAGGCAAATGCGATAGCAGTTACTAAGACAAGTTCAAAAAACAATATGTAGATGAAAATTAAATAAGTCTGCTCTATCAACATATACGCATCACCTCCTTATTACCAGGATAATGATACGCCATCCTCTGCTCTGTGTACCTTCATAGGACGTATTATATAATTATTTTTTCAATAAGTCAATACTAACAGATTAATCTTTTTAGAATTCCATATATTAATTTTTTGCTTTCCTTAATTTCGCTTATTTTTATCAACAATTTGTCCCCAATATGTGGACTACTATTAAAAGATGCTGGTACTCTTACTAAACAAGTTACTTCTGAATTTTCCAACTGAGCAATTATACCACTTCGCTGTTTTGGATATCCTATTAATGTTCCTATATATTCGCCACCTTCTGTAATATATTTTCTTATGTGTTTATATGGATTTTCTATTAAATCTTTTGCAGATAATTCAAACATATTATTTTGAATATCTATTTTCTTTATTCTAACAATTAGATTACTACCTACAGTATAACAATCTTTTGCATTAACTATAAAAGTATGCTTTAAATTTTCTGCTGGTATAATAACCTCTATTCCATATAAATCTACAATTACATACTTCCTAGCAACAGCCACTATTCTTACCTTTACAACATTGTTTACCTTCAATTTAGGTATCTCTAATTTTCTTCTTATTTCCATTGCCATTGTTCTACTGCCTATTGCAATATTGGTAGTAAAATCATATTCAATAACTACAAAATCTATTTCAGCACCTATCATTCCCCTTATTAACGATTTGCTTTTCTTTTTTAGATTTAAGTGAGTAATAGGTATTAAAACTTTTGTGTTTTCATACCATAAGACTGCACACGATATTAATTTGTTTTGTAATTTGTAATACTCATCTTCAATGCCTACAATATTACCAGTTAATATTCTTTTTTCTTCTTTACTTCTTAAAATTTCACCTATACCTTCCATCTTTCCCTCCATAAAAATAACACCTACCATTTCAGGTAAGTGTATTATAATAAATATATTCATTATTCAGTTGTTCCACAATATTGTGGTTCTCTTATAAACTCAATATTACTTGCTTCTATTTTTGCTGGGTTGCTTTCTCTTATAATACCATCGTATGTTATTTTTACATATGTCCCATCTTCAAATATAGGATATTCATCTTTCTCAAAATATATAAATATACTATCACATTTATTTAATTCTTTTGTATTCTGTTCCGGTCTTACTTTTATATAGTTTCTATTATTATTTGAAAGAATAACATATGCATAAAAACTATAACTCTTTTCATATTTCTTATTATATGAACATATGATAATGTCTTCTGGTAGTGGATTTGCTTTAAAATAATCATTTGCTGTTAGTTTTATATCTATATAGTCATCTCTCTCTTCTTTTACAATTTCATATAATTCTGCTGAATATGTATTTTTTATTATTTTTTTATTTTCTTCTGCTGCAAATTTGTCTTCCCTGTTATCTATAATCAATTCAAAGGTTTCTGTTTCTTTGATATAATTTAATGATGTATATGTTTTATCTCCTTCTTCAGTATATTTAATTATTGTTAAAGTATCAGACGTTCTATTTTCATTATCATAATCCATTTTTCCAATGAATTCATTTAATTCTTCTAAATTTTCTACTCCTGAAATACTTATATCAACAACATTATTAGGTGTTTGTTCAATTTTTTCTGTTATTAGTGGTGAATAACTATCAGCTATTGCTCCTGCTATAAACTTATTTAGAAAATACATTTCAACTTTTTCTAATTGTTCTCCATATTCTGCTGAAATACTTTTTTCTACATTAACCTTATATCCTAAACCATAATATATTCCAGATCCTCCATCATCTGCTGTTTCTCCTGCTACAACAAAAATAGGCGTTTTAAAGTTTCTACATCTAAAAAAATCTACTGAGAACACTATTCCCCATAAAAGTATTAATGTAATAATTACACCTATTAGTATTTTTACACTTTTTTTCATAAATACCACCTAATCCATCTACTATTAATACAAAATTAAAGTTCAAAAAGTTTCATTTATTATCGTTCATGTTATTATTTTTCTTTATTCTAGCTAATATAGCTATAATAATAGCGACAATTAAAAATATTACCCATATAATAAATACAGGATAATAAAAAGCTATACCCCATTGTAGCATTGTACAAACTGCCTGTAATCCATACTCCCATTTTTCCCCTTCCCAAGCTACATTTGCTCCATTCTTATACCAATCGCTACAATTAATCAATGCTGGTATTAATGGAATTATTACTATTGTCCACATTAATATAAGAATTAATGATTTTTTCTTCATTTCATACATTCCATACTCTCTTTTGCTATCAATAATATCATAAAAGCAAGTAGTTATCAAATACCTGCTTGCTTTAATTATTCTGATATTCTTTTGAATTCTTTTAGTATATATACTAAGAAATAAATATACAATATATCTCCTAATATCATTATTACGATTGACCTAATTCCTAATGTTTTTGTTAATTCTTTTGCATCTGTATCTATAAAACCTGCTTCTTCTCCTGCTAGATATGTGATTTGAACTTTATTTACTATTTCTTTATAATATATCTTTGCACTATAATCATTTGGAATGCTTCGACTAATTTTTATTTTATATACATATATATCAGTTTTCATTCTATCTTCTAAGAATTCTCTTAGCTCTGCACTGGAAATATCACTTATTTTAGAATTGATTTTCACTTCATATCTACTTGTCATTGGATATAAGAAAATACCGTTTATTATAGTAATTAGTGTTATTACTGCTAATATAATAATCTTTATTATATTATTTTTCTTTTCTCCTTTATACTTTTTGTATTTTTTTATAAATATCTTACCTAGAATAATAGAATTTATTATGTAGGGTACACTCATAAATATTATTGTTAAAAATATTGGTATCATCATTGCAGATACAACATTTAATATATCATAGTAAGTTTGATAAATATTCATATCTATCAGCATTTTTGAAACCTGTGTTCCGTTTATCAAATTTACTGTTCCAAAAATAATAAAATATGATATTATTGCTATTCCTATAATTCCCATTATTAAAATCATTATATATGTAAATTTATCAGTCTTTTTATTTTTTTCATTCATTACATTTTTCACCTATATTTTTTGGTTATCCTACCTATTCTTGATTTAATATTACATTATATGCTTCATAATTTTCATTCTTGAATATCATTATCATTCCTGCAATTCCATTTCCATATTGTTCTTGTGTTTCCTGTAAATAGATACATGGTTTTCCTTCTACTATTCTGAAATTCTTAAACTTTATTCTATTGTTTGTTTCTTTAAATATAATAATAACACTATCTTCCTCTAAATCTTTATCTAATATTTCTTTCTCGGTAGTTATTCCTAACTTTTCCTTGATTTCTTTATATTCATCCTTATTTAAGTATTTTGTATAATATAATTTTTGATTATCATCATATTCTAAATCTATGTTTTTTAATTCATTAATATTTTCTATATAAAATTCTCTATATTTAAAAGTTATTGCACCCTCAGGTGTCTTCCATGGTTCATTTTTTATATATTCCAATTCTATTATGTTTTCACTATATTTTTTCGGAATAAGAATACAGAATGACTGTTGTTCTTTTTTACTTTTATTTGTCTCGTCAAAAGTAAAAGTAATTTTTATCCTTTCTGTATAAGGTTCTACATTAGATAAATTTAATGCAGTAATGTCAAAGAATGTAATGAAAACAGCTTCATATTCACATTTTTCAAATGTTTCTTCATTTACTACTATATCACTTTCTTCAAATTGAATTAATAATTCTTTTTCCTTTTCTTTAAATGTTTCATAATCATTTATACGCAAAGTATATATGTTTTCAGTATATAATTGCATATTTTCTTTTATAATCTCATTATCTGCTCTCATATTGATTTTTAATCTTTCAACTTTGACTTGTTTTGTTTTTTCTTCCTGTATATTCTGTATATTGTTTTTAATGATTATTGATGCACAAACTAATCCTGATAATACTAGTGTTACACATATAAATATAACTATAACTTTTGAAGCTTTATTCATTTCATCAAATCCTTTCTTTAGCAGGATTTTTCTTAATTGCTTTTTGCCTCTATGAATTAATGTTTTTGTATTTTGGAGAGTTTGTCCTAATATTTTTGCGGTTTCTTCATAAGATAAGCCCTCAATGTTTACAAGATATATAGCATTTTTGTACTTTTCTTCCAATTGCTCTATGCTATTTAATAATTCTTTTTTAGTTTCTTCTCCTGTTATAACTTCTAAAACATCTTTATCAATTTTTTCATCTTCGTTTAAATTATATTGTTCTTTGATTTTTTCTCTTCTTTTTTCTACATTGATATGGTTATATGCCTTACTTTTAGCAACTAAATATAAAAAGTATTTAAAGGAAGTATTCTCCTTCATTTCATTTTGCATAACATATATAAAGGTTTCTTGTGTTAAGTCTTCCGACTTCTGATAATCCCTTACTATGTTATAAATAAAGTATTGAATCCTATTTTTGTATTTTTGATAAAGATACTCGAATGCTTGTTTTTCTCCGTTTAAATAATCATTATATAATTTTTTATCTAAATCTCTCTCCATTTTCTACCTGCTTTCATATATAGAGAACAGTAATTATAAAAAAAGTTTCACTTTTTTGTACTATTGTAATAAAATAATACCTTTGTCTCGATTTTTTCATAAATTTATCGTTTTTTTAGTTTGTACTACAAATTAATATAACATATTTTTAAAAGTTTTTAAAGGATGGTTTCTTACTGCTATTAACTTTATTGGCATTTTTTAATTCATTCTTAACTTTTTTCCATTCTGGTATGTACTCATTTATTGGTGTGTCTTGTAAGTCTTTTGCAAGAGAATGTTCAGTATATATCATTTTTTCTATCATATAAGGTTTATTACCTCTTAAAATTACAAGCATAATATTAAAAGGTATTCGTATTACTTCATCTGGTGTTAATAAACTCCTTTGTGTATTTGTGATGCTTTGTTGCCCATATTGTAATTCTCCTTCAAATCCTGTATCTTTTTTAATTGATATACTTTCTGCTGTAGATACTCCAAGAAGTTTAGAAATATATTCAGCACTCATAATATCTGTGCAACTTAATGAAAGTTTAGTATCACAGTCCCCAAATATTTCTTGCCAACTATTACCGGAATAACGGTTTTCAATTTGTGCAACATTTTGAATTACTGGCCATATACCTATCATACGACTTCTTGCAGTACTAATCTTTTTCTGGAATTCAGGAATAGTTCCTATATTACAAAACTCGTCAAGTAGCATAAACACTTCATTATCACATTTTCCACTTGGCTGATTATCTGCATATCTAATTAGTTTAATAAATAGAAAAGTGTAAAACAATGATGAAAGAAATTCATATGTTCCGCCCGTCCATATCTGAGGTAATTATAAAATATGCACATTTTTGTTTTGCAGGTAATTCTAAGTCAATATCCGTATTAGAAGTAACTTGTTGAACAAGTGTATTTTGAAATGCTTGTAATCTTGTGCCTAATCCAGTTAATACACTTGATTTTATTGTGTCAGACCCTTGTGCAAATATATTATAACTCATTCTTGCTACTGAATTTTGAGGCAAACTTTTAAACATGTCATCTATATCCGATATATCCTTGCCAGCAATTTTTAAATATATGTCTGTAAGCGTATTTGTTTCAATCATTTTTTCTTTAAAATACAAAATAAATGCTTTAAGTAAGTTTTCTTCAGCACGAGGCCAGAAGTCATCTGAATTTTTATTGTGCTTTTGTGTATTTGAAATGATTATATCTGCTGTGTTTTGTGCATCATCTATATTCTCAATTTCTGCAAGTGGATTCCACCTATCAGAGTGAGCCATATTACATAAATTAAAAACTCTTACTGTATAACCTTTTTTATTAAGCAAATGAGCAGTCTTTTTATACAGATCACCTTTTGAATCACTGATAATCATTGATTTACCATACAAGCAAAGTTGTAATATGTTCAATAAAATAAATGATATTGATTTCATACTACCTGGACTACCTATGACTAATATATTTTTATTAAAATAACTTTTAAATGGAAGTACAACAGATTTTCCGTTTTTCTTACCAAGTAATATGCCAGGCTCATTATTTAGTCCTAATACTTTTTCAGACTCTTTCTCAGTCATCCAATCAGCAGTTCCGTGAGTTCCATCTTTGGCCTTTAATTTTAATCCATTTTTAGCGGTTGAATTTTTAAAAATAATAAGTAACATGGCTAAATATGTTAGAATTGAAATTAATGCAATTGTGATTGAAATGATAATATAATATTTAGTTAGTAAGTTAATGTCTTTGTTAAAACATTTTTCTAATACTAGAATATAGTTATCTATATTCAAATCTAAAACAATATTCAAAATTAGTAAAAAAAAGAAAGATACATATTTTATTATCTTCTTAATCATAAATATTGAACTCCCCTTGTACATATTTTTCAAAATCAATAGGTTTATAATTTGCACCCTTTAATTTACCAATTGCCAATAGTGATATATTTTTTGAATATAATATGTCAACTTTCTCATCTTTATTTTCCATCAGAAAAAATTTTATGATAGACAGTTTTTCAGTATCAATAAAAATCAGGGGGAATATGTAAAGTCTAGACTTTGTATAATAATCGCAAAATGCATACTCAGACAGATATACATTTTCTTTATATAGCTTGAAAAATAGTTTTTGATAATCTATTCTATGTATTCTTTCTAAGAGATGTATATTATTTTCAGTAGTGGGTATAATATATAATTTATCTAATCCAAAAACAAAGTTATTTATATCAATTTTTTTTAAATCTTCTACAAATACTATTACATTTTTAAGTTTAGTTTCTTTTCTTATATCGTAAATTACTGATTGAACATATCTATCGTCATGTTTTTTTGTTATATAATAAGTTAAATAATCTGTTTTATCTATGTTTAATATACCGATAAATCTACGAGAAGTTATTGTGAATATCTGTTTATCTTTTAGGTCTATTGATGGAATAAATTTTATTTTTTTATTATTATAATATCTTGCTGCAAATGAACTAATTATTTTTTGCCTTTCAATATAAGTTTTTTCATAAGATATTCGAGAACATTTATAGCCTAAATTTTCTAAATATTTTTTCCCTTCAGCACCTAAAACAATATACCACTTAATTTTCCTTAAATAGTTATTATTTATCAAATGTTTTATTTTAGTTTGATAATATTGTTTATTAGCATATAAATATTTAAAGTCTGATACTTTAACATATTTGTACTTTTTAACAAACAGCAATATTTCTAAATCCTTTTCATTTAACACTTCAATTATAATCACCATCCTTAATCATAAAATAATCTTGGCTAGTGCCACGATATTCTATCGTGTCCCTATCCTCCTGTGCAAAATAATTAATAAAGTGGCTATTTTTCAACATTTTTTAGATAAAAATGTATACCAAAATCTAAAATTTTTAAAATGCAAATTTTTGTATATTATTTTTCCCAATTTTTTCCATAAAGTTAGAAATATATGAGCTATTACATATGAATACTTCGGTATGTGGGTAATCCGAATAAAGCCCTCTAACACAGTAAAACATTGAATTTAAGTTATCATCCTTAATCGTTTCAGATAATATTAGACCGGTCTGAAATCGGCTTAATAACCTTATTATCTACATCCCAATTTTTCTTATTTTCATATATTTTTATATATATAAAGACCTCGCCGAAAAAAGCTCTACTGTAGGGTTTCGTAATTTCTGCTATATTAAGCATAATCCTTTTATAGGTAAAGTTATTTATTTGTTTAAATTTAGGCATTGTTTCAGGTATGTATAATTTTAAAATGCCATCATTATATGTTGCTATATATCTATTATCAAGACTATCAATCTTGTTATCTTCATCTTTAATTTTATTATATAATTTAATTTCATTTAAAATATTATATCTTCTTTTCTCAATATTTCTTAAAAGTATCTCTAATTGTTTTGAGGACATATCTCCTTTTTGCAAATAAGAATATATTTCTCCTTGTAAATTTACTAATTCTTCTATCAATCTATCTTTAATTATCATTTTTTATCCTTTCTCATGTTAAAGTTGAAGGGCAAAGAAAAAATATTTAAACTACTTTTCTAAATTATCATATGCTTCTAATATATTATTTGTAAGTATATCTCTTGCTTCTTGGTTAATCGGATGAAAATATTCCCTATATTTGGGTTTTCTAGACCTATTATCCAATCTCGATGGCATTGCAATGAATCTTCCACGTTCTCCATCAATAATTCTAATTCCTTTTAATAAAATGTAATTTTCTATTACAATATTTGCAACACCTATAAGTTTGCCTTTACCTTTTAGTTTAATTACTTGAATATTTGTAATTTCCATAAAAAATCCTCCTTAAAATAAATTTTGAAGGGCAAAATTTTATAATTTTAGAATCCAGTTTTTGGTAGTTCTGGTTCTTTTGGGGAATTTTTAAATGTTAATTCAATGACTTGATTATTTTCAGTTATTGATACTGTCTGTGGTTCTGCATCTTTCAAAAAATGTTCTGGAGTTTCATATTCATAAACAGTATATTTTCCATAAGGCAATTTTTCAGTTAAGATACTTCCTGTTTCATCTGTTGTATATATTCCCACTGCTTTGCCTTTATCATTCACTACTAAAAATTTCGTATTTGCTAATGCTGAATTAGCTGGTAAATCTAATATTTTACTGTATTTGCTAGAAAGCTTGGTAATTTTTAATTGACCATATTTCTTTGTGTTTTCAAAAGTTACGGTTGTAATTTCATTTTCTTCTAATACTACAGTTTGAATTTCTTCTGTTAATACGTATGCCTCATCGCTATAAATTTCCTTTACTGTATATACGTCGTCTACTGGCAATTCTTTTGTAGTTGCCTTTCCGTTTTTATCTGTTGTAATTGTATCTACAATTTGATTTTCACTATTATACACTTCAAATGTAGTATTTGGTATATAAACTGCTTTATCCTCACTATCTATTTTGAGTACTTCAATCTGACCTTTCTTCTTTTCATTTTCATATACTATATCTTGTATTTCATTTTCTTTTAATACAACATTTATCGTTCCTTCACTTAACACATAATTTTTATTTGTTTCAATTTCACGTACAGTGTATTTTTTATTAATTGGTAATCTATCTGTTATAGCTTCACCGGTTTTCATCAGTTACAAGTGTTTGAACTAGATTGTTATTTTCATCATAGATATTGAATTTAACTCCTGATAGTTTTACCTCATTATTATCTTTATCTACTTTTATTATTCGAATTTGACCCTTCTTAAGCTCATTTGTAAACTCTACTTCTATAATCTCATTAGCTTTCAATTCTACTATTTGTGGATTTTTTTGTAGTACATATTCATCTAAAGTTTCAATTTCTCTTATAATTAATTTTTCATAATCTCTAACAGGATATTCAGATGTATATGCTTCGCCTTTCTCATTTGTTATAATTGTTTCTAATACAGTACCTTTTTCGTCAAGAACATCAAATTTAACTCCTCCTAATGATATTTCATTATTGTCAGAATCTTTTTTTATTACTTTAACTTGACCTTTTTTTAGTTCATTTTCTACAAGTATATCTGTTATTTTTCCCCAATTTATTTTTATTTCAATTGCTTCATCATTTAAGTTGTACCATTTGTTTGTAATTTTTTCGATTAATTTATAATTACCAATTCTTAAATTTTCTATAAATATCTCTCCATTAACGTCAGTAGTATAAGTTCCTATCACTTTTTTAAATTCTTCACTATACAAATCAAACTTTATATTTCCTAATCCGATTTTGTTGTTATCTTTATCTACTTTTATTACTCTGACTTGTCCTTTCTTTTTTTCATTTGTAACCTGTATTTCGGTAGTTTTATTATATTCAGTTATAACTTTTGTAATTTCATTAGATATTTCATAACTGTCATTATTTTTGATTTCTTGCAGATTATATGTTCCTTGATATAATTCAGTAAATATTACTATTCCTTCGGCATTTGTTGTAGCTGTTCCTATTACACTTCCATCCTCTCTTGATAATTGAAAAACAGTATTTGGAATCGGCTCATTTGTATCTACATCAATTTTTCTTACTTTGATTGTAGACGTATTTCCTTTTAATGTTAAGTTTTCTATACTATTAGCCAATGTGATTGGATCCATGGTAATTGCATAATTTTGTAATTTACTGTCATACGTTTGTCCGGAATAGAATAGGATAAGACCTAGTATTTACTTCAACTCTAATTTGCCCATCAATATCTCCTGTTTCTACAGAATTTTTTGGTATTCTTATTTGGAAAGTTTCACCTTTATTAAATGTGTTTTTCTCTGTACCAGATGTGTTTGTAACTTTTGTACCACTAGGAAATCTTGTTATTATTGCATTAAATGATACTATATCTACATTTGCAGATACTGTATAATTTTGAATATAATAATTACCCTCTAAAATAATGTTTCCAGACTTGTTTACTGTTGCTACTGGTGTTTTATATGTAGCTGTACCATTTTCCCCTATATCTACTAATCGCTTCATCAAAGCTACTGTCCTTTCGCCCACTTCATCTGTGCCATAATAATTATTAACATCAGTTTGTCCTAAAATATCATAAATTGCTGTTTTTGTCGCTTGGTAAGCGTAGTGCCAATTATCAACTCCAAGTTGTTCAGGTGTGTTAAATGGATATCCATTAATAATTACTCTCCAAATTTTGTTATAAGTTTCTTCATTTGCTAAAATATGTGATAAATTAACAGTATGAGTATAATTGTTATCTGCACCGATTTTTATTTCTATCTAAACAATAAGCCGGATAAAAAACTCCATTATCATAATATCCGCACAAGATCTGTGCTTATTGCATAATCTCCACTTTCGGAATTTCGTACATGATTTTCTACTGAGCCATATCCTCTTAACTGAATGTCATCTCCTAAATTGTAATTAGCTGCTACTGCTATTGGCACTATATAATTTATTAATAAAAAAATCATTAGCATTATGACTAATAATCTACATTTTAATTTAAACATTTTTATTTTCCTCCTAACAAAAAACAAATAGTATGCTATTTATACTATTTGTTCTCAAATTTAATATTTTTATTGACCTATTACTTTCATATATGATCTAATTTGATTAATTCGTTCAACTCCATCTTTGGTCAAGCCATATTCAGTTTCTGCATAATATAAAATTGTAAAATAATCTGAATTATATACTACATTTTGAACATTTGTCTTATTTGCAGTGAAATATCTTTCATTGATAATTGAACTATCTTCAATAATTCTTACATTTTCATATTCAAATTCTTTTATGGCATCTTCAATTAGTGATTTCAATTTTGCAATTTCCTCTGGATTTTTTTTAAAACAAGTATAGCCACCATTCATGGCATTGTAATAACGATCATATTTTGAAAAATCTAGTTGTTTTTGTTCTGTTTGCATTGGTATTTCAATTTGTGTTTCTTGCTCTGATGTTTCTGGTATTTCAACTGTTGTTTCTTGTTGTGGTAATTCCGCTTTTGTTGATTCATTCACATTTTCACTTTGTTCTTCTTTTTCATAAGTTCCATTATTTACATTTTCTTTTTTTTCTGCACTTTGCTCACTATATGTATTATTTATAGTAGAATTATTTGTAGATTGTTTTTCAATATTATCAGTTATTAATTCATTTCCTTCTGAATATACCGTGTTTTCATTATTAGAAATACTATTAAAATCATGAGTATTAATTTCATTATTATATTCTACTTTATTATCAATATTAGTTTCAACTGATATATATGTATCAGTATTTTTATTTTTATCATATAAGAAATATATTAAAATACTGATAACTAGTATTAAAATACCAACAACTATAATACATATTTGTTTTTTCATAACATCACCTTGAACATAATTATAAATATATTTTTCTAAAAGTCAAGCTGAACAAAAATTTTTATGAAATTTCTTTTGCTTTTATACATAATCTACTAGAAGGATTATCATTTATACACGTAATTAGAGTTACTATATTTTCGTTAGTGTTTTCAATTACAGACCAATCTGTAGATTCTATTATTTTTATTTCATATACTGCATATGTTCTTGTACCTAATTTAGTCTTATAAATAATTTCATCACCTGACTGTAATTCGTTTATCTTTTCAAAATATTGTACATGCTGAGAACGATTATGACTTGCAAATGCTACATTTCCATTCCAAAAGGCACTTTCGGAAAAATGACCAATAGCTATTTTTAGTATATCTTCGCTAGTTCCTTCTTGAACAGGTGCAATTAAATCTAATACTGGAATTTCTAGTATACCAATAACATTGTTGTTTAATGCCAATTCTTCCTTTGTTACTATTTCAATTTCATCTTCTTGTGCTGTACTTATTATATTTATAGCTGTATCTAATTGTTTTTTTTCTGTTTCTCGCATACTAAAATAGTGAATACTTATTAATGTTACTACTATAAATAATAATACAAATAATACTATTATAAGTATTTTTAGTGTTTTCACTTCATCACCTCCTTAAGATGTTCTGCTACTACTGAAAATGGTGTAGGAACAGAAACTAGTTTTTTTACATCTTCTATTGAAAATGGATCAAAAATAATATCATATATTCCTAACATTAAAGCATCTTTTAATTCTTTTACTTTTGAATTTTCTAAGAGTAAAATAACTCTAATATTTTTTTTTCGTACTTCATACATAAGTTCTTTAAAATTGTATTTATTGTTTTGAATTGTAGCAATTAATATGGTAGCTTCATTTTCTTCTAAGATATAATCTGTATAATAGACAACTCTACTATTTTTTATATTTTTGTTAAGCTCTTTATCTAATTGCTCATTTCCTGTAAATATTAAAATCATCTAAAACATCCTCCTTAAATTTTTGTATAAAAATAACACCTACCATTTTAATTGTAAGTGAATAATATATATCAACTTTGAATTGCAATTATATCCAAAGGATTTACATAGTTTTTAGTTGTATATGAACCTTTTGTTATTGCAAAATGCAAATGATTACCTGTGGAATATATTCCTGTTGTTCCAACTCCCCCAATATGCTGACCTTCCACAACTTCTTGATTTATCTCTACATCTACAGAATGAAGATGCATAAAAATATAATCATAAGTTTTATCACGGATAACAACTGTATTACCGAGAATAATCATTCCAATAACTTGCAATAACTACTCCTGTTGTTGGACTAGCAATAGGAGTATCTTCTGGAGCAGGTATATCAATTCCACTATGAAAATCAGATTGTTCTCCTGTTATTGGGTGCGTTCTATATCCATACGGAGATGAGATATATGTATATCCAGGAACTGGCCATTTTGTACCGTAATTACTATAATTAGAATAATTTATCTTACTTTCATTTAGCCATTGTAAATTTTCAGTTCCATTTTTTAATCCATTTGCAGATTGAATTATAATTTGCATATCTAGCTCTATATCTTCATCAGAAACACCTAAATTTTCTTTTAAATATTTCCTTAATAAACTAAATTCTTCATCTTCTAATACAGTAGTTTTTAAAACTTCTTTGGTAGTCCTAATGTCGCCGTTCTTCCGTTATTTCTTGAACATAGTTGTATTTGTAATGTCCTGCAATAGTAATACTTTCTGTTATTAGTTTTACTTGTTCCTCACTAACTGTCTTCCAAGTTATATTACCTTCATTATCAGTAACTTTTCTTTCAGTAAGTATTGTACTTGTTTTATAGTAATATTTTGATTTAAAATTACTTGCGATTTCACTTACTGTTTCTTTCGATATTGGATCATCTTGTGTTATGTTATGGAATATCATTAAAGAGTATATTTGTTCAGAAGTGATAGCTTTCGAGGTTTCAGTATTTGATATTTCAATACTTTCATTAGTTTTTTCTCCATCTACATATACTTCGTAATCTTGACTTGCTTCATCACAATAACTTTCAATTTCTTGTTCACTAACTGTTAATTCTCCATTATCATCGGAAAATTCAATAAAAATTGCATCAATTATTAATATTATAAAAAAGAAGATAAATAAAAATAGCATAACAAATGGTAGGAAAGGTTTTAATATTAAATATGCTATTTGTAAAATTCTTTTCCCTATTTTTTTTATTACACTGTTTTTAGATTTCTTCATTAGCATCACTCTCGTTTTCGGAAGCTAGCTTTTGATTAATATTTCTTTCAACTACAATAGTAGAGCTATCTTTTATATTGTTTCTATTATGATTAGTTTGATTAAAGTTGCCCTCTGCCATTTTAGCACCTAATTGTAAATACCCTTTTGTTGCTTTATATGTGCCACTTGTAAATTTCTGTATTCTACTAGGGTTATTATTAATATTATCTGGTATATTAGAAGCTATTTGTCTATTCATGGTGTTTGTGTTTGAGGTTATATTAGAAATATTTTTAGTATTAACAACATTTCTAATAGGATTAATATTTCCATTGTAGTCTTTTTCTACTGATAGATTCATTTGTGGATTTATAAAATTCTTAACTCTACCAAAGAATGTACTATTGCCAGTATCTGTATTAGTTGTATGATTTACAAATTGTGTTTTTATAGCATTTATTGAATAACCAATGCCTGTTCCAAATGCACTTGCTAATCCAAGCCCTCTCATAGACATTTCGTTATTATCAAGTCCAGCAATCCTGCTTGTTAAATTTTGTAAGCAGTTCATTAAAACGTCAGCAACAGGAAGTAACATCATAGCCCAAATCAACGTTATAGCCCAACCAGAACTTGCAGGTACAAAAGTAGAATAAAGTAAAAATAAAAAGCAATATATAAATTGCATAAATGTATTTATCATTATTTGACCAAACCAAATTGTAGCAGCAGTAACATTTTTATTTATCATCCATAGTCCAACTACAATAGGGGTAAATATTGTAAATACAATTAAAGTAAATTCCCTAACAATAAATTTTATATTTAATTTAACAAAAATGTATATAAACATACTTATTACAAGTGCTGTTGCAATACAGTTTCCTGTACTTATACTTGATAAAAATTCATTTCCCAATAAATTATTTACATTAGTACCATTTATCATTCTAACTAAGAGATTAACTAAGGATTCATTTAAGAAAAATAGAAATTTGATAAAAATTGGTGCTACTGCTATCGCAACTCCACCAAATAACAAATTAATTAAATTTTCCTTAGCTTCATTTCTTTTTACAGTACTAAATGAAGATGCTATCATTTTATACGAAATTATAATAACTGCTATAAGTATTAGTGTGCCTGAAATATATGCAAAAACCTTGTACCATTGTTTAACTGTCAGCCATTCTAAACTCGAAATCCCACTACTACCTCTAAAAAGCATTTCTTCATATGTTTTAAAACCAATATCTACTTCATCATCAGTTGCTATATTTAAAACAGCTTGTGCAATCCCTCCGAATTGTTTTTGCAATGGTCTTATCAAAAAGTGAACCTTCTTCTTTTTCAATTAATTCTTTTATATTTAATTCTTCATCATCAGTAGCAAAGCAATTAACAGTTGTAAGTAGCAGTATTGCTATTATAATAATAAAAATTCTTTTTATAATTTTTCTCACAAAATCGCCCCCCTTTTAAGTGAAAACAAAAACTTTTTCAAAATCTGTTACTTCGAACTTTATTGCTGTAATACTACCATTTAAAGCCATAATTGCCTCACCAGGTTTTGACATTGTTAAAAAATCTTTTGTTCCTTCGGATAAATGAAAAAAGTTCACAATATTATCAACATTACTTGAATTTTGTTTGAATATATATATTGTGGAACATATATTTATAATTGTTTTTCCGTTCTTCTGAGCCGTAAAAATTCGTCAATAAATTGACTAGCAATATGTAGTGATGTTAAATATTTTCTTCCGTCTTCGTGCTACATTAACTAAAAACTCTGCTGATTCTTGATATTTTAAAAACAGCCACGCTTCATCACATACAATTATCTTCTTTTTTTCTTTGTTTTTTAATACAAATTTTTGCCAAGCCCAAGTTAAAAGTACGAAGGAAGAATACAATTTTGTAAATTCATCTTTAATTTCGCTCATATCAAAACTTACAATATTTGTATTAGTATCTATCGTACTTTCACAATCGAATAATCCTAAAGAATTACCTTGTAAAAAAGGTATTAAAAGCTTAGCAAGTTCTGGACAATTATTTCTTTTTGCAAGTCTCTTTTGAAAATCTGATAAGGTAGGCATTTTCTTTTTAATTTTTCCTACTACAAATCTATTATTATCTAATTTGCCTCCTTCTCTAAGATATAGTGAGTTTGGATCATTTGTAATTCCTTTTTCAGAATATAATTGACTTAGGACTATTTCTATTTCAGTTATTTCATTTGCATTTAATGTTCTATGCATATAATTTCTACAAATAGTTGCTAGTAAAGCTCTAATTTCTGATATTTTATCTAATATATTTAAAAATTCTTTATTACCTTTTTTATCAATTTCCAGTTCAAAGGGGTTAATACCCGTTGTTTCTCCGTTGCCTTATTTTTATAATTTTACCACCTAACTGCTTGCATATTCTTGCATATTCTCCCTCTACATCTAAAAAGAGAATATTACTTCCGTTTGTTATCATATTTCTTGCAGATAATAATTTCAAGGCAACACTTTTACCACTTCCAGAAGTTCCGACAGATAAATGTGTGTGGATTAGCAAGTGAAGGAGGTCCTATGAAAGTATCAACATATACAGGAGCATTAGTAAATATATTTTTACCAATAAAAATACCTGTGTTATGCGATAAATTAGGCGATGATATTGGTATTAAAGATGCAATACCACCAGTAACCATATTTCTTTCAAAACCATGAATTGGAGCTAAACCAAGAGGGAGCATATTTTTCCAAGCCTCCAATTGCCTAAAGGTTAAACATCTTATTAGTGCTGTTTTCTTTGCAAATTCACTTTCTATCAGTAAAGTTCTTTCATCTAATTGTTCCTTTGTCTTAGCATTTACTTTAATAAAAATTGTTACGTAAAATAATTTATCTCTATTTGTTTGTATTAATGTTCTTAATTCTTCTAAATCTGCTATTGTTTGTTCAAGCTCTGGTAAGTGTGCTATATTCCCTTGCTTTTGATAGGTTTGATACTGACTTTGATTCTGTACTAATTGTTTAGTTAATTGATTAATAACGCTTGCATTACTTGAATTTTCTATTTTAATCGAAATATTTACATCTCCAATCATTGAAATATCTTCTAGCCAACCAACCCAACAACTGTCTGGATATATTGTTATGGCAAATTGTCTTGAATATTTGTTATGTCCTAAATATATATAATCTGAAAACTCTTGAAGACTATCAGGAACTAGAATATTCGATAATTTAGGTATGTTTCTAAATATATCTATTTCGTTATTTTTTTGTTTCCTTGTTTTTCTTTGTTTTTCCAACATATAAATTCTCACCTCCAATATTTTCTAATTTGACCTTTGAATTTTTATTTAATTCTCTAAATATTAAGTTATACAGATCTATTTCCTCTAATAATTCAGTTTGAATTTTTGCTCTTAAAAGGTTGCTTTTAAAAAAGTTGTAAAGTCTTATAAGTTCTGTTTGTGCATCTTCAAATAAACCATCATAACTTATAATTGCATAATTTCTAATAACTGTAATATTTCTATCCTCCATAAGCTCCTGTAAATATTTGATCATATATTGTTTATATTCATTCGCTTTATATGAAGTAACTTCATTTTCTTTCATAATATTTATTATCTTACTTGTATCTATAATTTCAGTTGTATTATAAAATTGAATAGGGTAATCAACTGATAAGGCTGTTTGTATTAGTACATTTTCTATTGCTTCTTGCTCGTTGTCAGAAAGCATATGATAATCAATATTGCCTAATCTTAAAATACTTGAATATCTATTACCAACCTTTATAAAACAATCTTTAATTTGAATATCAAGAATATCTTTTAAATTCTTATTGGATTTTTTATTTTTTACTTCAAGTCCTTGTTTAATTAATTTACTATTAATATTTTTCTTTTTATAATTAGAGTAAATAATTGCACCAATTAAAAATATAATTGATAAAACAATTAGCATTATCATTGCTAGCATTTCTAACACCTCTCATATATAAATTTTTTCTTTCTAAATAAAAATTTTAGCCAATAAAAAAAGAACTTATCAAAATTAAGCTCTTTGACTTTTAGAAAGGCACATAATAATAAAAATAATGAGAAACTTGAAAATATTAGCAATTTAAAAACCATGCTTATTTGAACTGTAAATATGCCAAACAAAGTAACAATAAACATTAAGTATATTACTTGCCTTATACTTAAATATCCTCCAAATATTTTTTCTTCTCTTTTGGCATCATAAGGAATTTTAAATACTTTCATCTATTATCACCTACCCATTCAATAAAGAACCAGTACTATTGGTTGCCACATTTATTATTATTCCTGCAATTATTAAACTAGCACCAAGAATAACCCCTCCTCCACATATCCAAGCTAAGCTTCCAATGCTTTCTGATCTTTTTTGTGGATTATTTGAATTAGCAATCATTTTTAAGGCTGCAACTACTACACTTGCAAAAATTAGAACACCTCCGCAAAGGCATTGCAATACTTGTAATTACCCTCTTAATATTCTCTGTAGCTGTAGTTACTTCAGCAGTTCCAATACTTCCAGAACCATCAGTAGCAAAACATTGTGATTTTATTGCAATCATTGTCAATGTTGTACCTATGGTTGTTAAAAATTTTCTTTTTTTGTTTAAATTAAACATAAAAACCTCCTATATAATTTTTTGAAGGACAAAATCGTATAGGAATACACTATATAAAAAATGTAAATATAACAGGAATAAGTATTATCAAAACAAGCAATATAAAAATGCATATACTGAATTTTAGAAACTTGCTTCTTATTACCTGTGATTTTATCAGACAACCTATAATTAATATATTTAATGCAATTATAAGTAGAATAGTTAATAAGATAACTGTTCCAATAAACGAGTATAATAGAGCAGATAAAACTAATTTACTTAAATTGTTTATATATGTACTATACATTATTAAGATTCCTTAAATAATTGTTTAGCATATTTATTTATTATACTTTTTTTATAATAAGCTATAAAATCTTTTATTTCAGTTTTATCTTGCTCATTTTTACATATATCATACAGAATTATTAATTCGGATCTTTTGAATAAAGGTAAAAGATAATTAAAATTGCTTTTATATATTTCATATATAGTAAATATAATATTCTTTAATCTTCGAAAATTTTTTAATTCTATACTTTCAATAATTTCCTGTGTATAAAGCATATCTAATTTATTAAGATACTCATAAAATTCTGCTGGAATTTCTGTGCTTTTATTTATAATTAAATTAAATAAATCATCTATCATCTCTATATCTATATCTATCTCTATCTCTTTCTCTATCTCTCCGTAACAAAAATGTTTCATCAATGTTACCATTTGTTACTTCATCGTTACTTTGTAACATTTTGTATTTTAATCTATGTTTTCTTACTCTTGATGCACTACTACCTTCGCTACCAATCAGGTCCTGCATTTCAGAAAGCATAAAGGTATTTTCGTTAAGATATTCAATAGCATTTGCCTTCTCTAATGCTGTTAATAACAATTTTATTATATTTACATCTTCATCTAACATCAAAGCAATTTCTTCAGCAAGACTATCACATAAATTTTCAAAACAAAAAACTCCCTCAGATTTTAGGAGCTTTAATTGTAACTTTAAATATACTATTAGGATTTTATCGCCGTCAGGCAATCGTCTCAAAAATTTACTTGTTTTGTTCTCAAAAAATGTGTCATATAACTTTAACCAATAATATCTTTTTTCACTCATAAAATATTCCTTTCACGCCAAAAAAGAGACAAAAAGTCTCTTTTCCTATGCTATCATTTCATCTATACCTACTCTAACTAAATATTGAACATCTTCCAAGCAATGTTCATACTTTTTCCCTCCCATTTTTAAAATTGGTGTTTTTCTTTTAAATTTATTTATCTGTTTAGATTGTTCCATATGTATTGATGGTGCTCTTGCTTTTAGTTTTACTCCGAATCTTGAACCTTGTTTTACTATTTCTGGTTCATCTAAGATTAGTTCTTCCATAGTAGGTGTTACTATTCCATATCCTTTTTGTCTTACTTCTTGAAGAGCAATTGATACTTTGTCATATTCTTTTTTCACTCTAGATAAGCTACCTATGGTTGTAAATAAGTCCGCCTCATTTTTCATTTCCATTCCTGTTATTTCAGTAAGTATTTGATAAAACAAATTATTTTTTAATGCTATTTCTATTGTTACACTACCTGTTCCTAAATCTATTTTATTAACTGTTGTTTGCATAATGATTTCTGTTTTCTTTATTTTTTCTACCCCAATATTTACTCTTTTTATTGTTGTTATATCTTTAAATGCTTCTTTTATTTCTTTATATAATTCTTGTTTTAGTTTATGTTCATGATCTAATCCATCAATCCATCCTGGGAAGTTTATATTTATTCTTTCTACTGGAAATTCATATAAGATTCTTCCAAATATGTTGTTTATATCATCTGTATTTAGATTAGTACAATCTGTTGGTATTACAGATACTCCATATTTTTCTTCTAATTCTTTTGCTAACCTTTCTGTTGCTTCTGAATATGGATTATTTGTATTTAACACTATTACAAATGGTTTATTTAGTGCTTTTAGTTCTGATACTACTCTACTTTCTGCTTCTATATAGTCTTCTCTTGGAATTTCTGTTATACTACCATCTGTTGTAACTAATATTCCTATTGTAGAATGTTCTGTAATAACTTTTCTTGTGCCTATTTCTGCTGCTTCTTCAAAAGGAATTTCATCATCAGACCATGGTGTTTTTACCATTCTTGGTACATCTTCTTCCATATATCCTAATGCATTATTTACTAAGTAACCTACACAATCTACTAATCTTGTTCTTAATTTAAGATTTTCTCCTATTGTTATTTCAATTGCCTCATTAGGTACAAATTTTGGCTCTGTAGTCATTATTGTTCTTCCAGCAGCACTTTGTGGAAGTTCATCCCTTGCTCTTTCTTTTTTGTAGCTATTTTCAATATTTGGTATAACTAATAAGTCCATGAAATTTTTAATAAATGTTGATTTTCCTGTTCTTACTGGACCTACAACTCCAACATATATATCCCCATCTGTCCTAGCTTTAATATCTTCGTATATCTCTAAATTCTCCATAAAAATAATTACCTCCCATAACTTAACGTTTGTACTAAACTTTAATTAATGTATATTAGGGTTTGGTAACTATTATTACTTTTTTTATTAAAATTTTATTTTTATTTTTTATCTTTTGTTTTTGTACGATTTTCCATTTTTTCTACTTGTTCTTTTTGTTTCTCAATTGGTAACCAATGAAATGCTGAACATACAAATTCTCCATATTTTGTCATGTCTTCTTTTTTGTGAACTTTTTCATCTTCTTGCATAAAAACACCTCTTGAATTAGTATGCTCAAAAATTGCAATAATAAACTAAAAGAAAGTTTAAAACATAAGTTTTATATTTTTCTAAATACTCCTGATACTTTTCCAAGTATTCTACAATCTGGAACTATTATTGGATCCATTGTATGATTTTCTGGTTGTAATCTAATATGACCATCTTCTTTGTAAAATGTTTTTACTGTAGCTTCATCACCTATTAATGCAACTACAATTTCACCATTCATAGCAATATCTTGTTTTCTTACTAAAATATAATCTCCATCTAAAATTCCTGCTTCTATCATGCTTTCTCCTCTAACAGTAAGCATAAAACTTTCACTATTACCAACAAAATCAACTGGAATTGGGAATGTATCAGTTATGTTTTCTACTGCTAATATTGGTTCTCCTGCTGTTATTTTCCCAATAACTGGTACATCTACTAATTCCTTTCCATTATAAATTGGCTTTTCTTCAATTTTTTCTTGTCCTTCTAGTCCACCTTTTAATAATTTTAGTGTTCTACCTTTTTGACTTTCCTTTTTTATATATCCTTTTTTTTCTAATCCTATAATATATGTATGTACTGTTGCACTAGAGCTTAATCCTACGGCTTTTCCTATTTCTCTAACTGATGGTGGATATCCATTTTCTTTTACTTGTTTTTCAATATATTTAAGTATTGCCTTTTCTCTTTTATTTAGCTGGTTTGGGTCTTTTCTTCTCATATAAAATCATCTCCATTAAAAATATTTTTATTATATTATCATATATTTTTCAGTTTGTCAAACAAAAGTTTTTAATATTTTTTATTGCATTTCAGATGAATTTTCGGGTGCATTTGTTACCGTTCACTCTAAAAGAATTGATAGCACTTTGTAGCTAAAAGCAGGAATTATATGTTCTTTTCGAAAGAAAATAATCAAACAGCCTGCTGCTCAACTCGTGACCTGCATAGACCTTTTGATTTTTTCTTGAGAAAAAACATATAATTTCTGCTTTTAGCGGACTATATGTCTTTAACTCTGAATGGTAACTTGCATTTCAAATGGAATTTTAAGTTTTTTTATTGTTTTTTTAATTTTATCTGATATAATTATAATATAGTTTGATAGGAGGGATGTTATGATACTAAAAGCGATTACTTTTAACATGTGTCATGGAGAAGGTCTAGATGGTAGCATTGATGTTCGAAGGCAAGCTACTTTTTTAAAAAAGTTTAAACCTGACATTATTTTTTTACAAGAAATTGATTTATATACAAAACGTGCTTATAATAAAAATCAAATTTATACTTTTAGTAAATACACTGGATTACCATATAGGGCAATGGGTACTAATATTAAGTATAAAAGCGGATTTTATGGTGATGGTATTTTATCTCGTTTTCCTATTGAATACTCTGCAAACTATTTATCTCCTACTACTTCCCCTGAACATGAGCAACGAGGATTTTTATGTATTAAAGTTGCTATTGGAACTATAAAGTTAAATTTATTTTCTGTTCATCTTTCTGTTTTTGAAGAAGAACGTATTTTATCTAGTAAAGCTCTTTTGCGTATAGTTTCTAACATAAATAAGCCTGAAGGTATTATTATTGCTGGAGATTTTAATGTTGGTATATCTAAAATTGGTAATCATAAATACTCTTTTGAGCAAAAAGATTTTTATGAAGAATTTGAAATTCTAAAGAAGAAATTCCATCATCTAAATAATTCTGCATCTACTTGGTTTTCAAAGGAAGGTAGTGGCTGTATAGATTCTTGTTTTTATTCTAATAATTTAAAACTTTCTAAATTTGAAACTATCCCTACTAAAGTATCTGACCATTATCCTATTTATATGGAATTTATTATTTAGATGTTTAAAAGTGAGAATATAGTTACCATTCAAACCTAGTACATATAATCCGCCAAAAACAGGAATTATATGTTTTTTCTCAAGAAGAAATCAAAAGGTCAAGCAGGTCACGAGTTAAGCAGCAGGCTGTTTGATTATCTTCTTTCGAAAAGAACATATAATTCCTGTTTTTGGCTACAAAGTAATATCATTTTTTTAAAGTAAATGGTAAAAAATATAGACAAACAGACAAAGGTAGATAGTTTTATCTTCCTTGGTCTGCTAGTTCTTATATCTATTTTTTTGCTAAATTCATTGAAAGTAACTTACTTATTCCTCTTTCTTCCATTGTTATTCCATATACTGTGTCTGCTGCTTCCATTGTTCCTTTTCTATGTGTTATCACTAAAAATTGTGTTTCTGTTGCAAATTTTTTTAGGTAATCTGCGAATCTATAAACATTAACATCATCTAATGCTGCTTCTATTTCATCTAATACACAGAATGGTGCTGGGTTTATTTTTAATATTGCAAATAATAATGCAATCGCAGTAAATGCTCTCTCTCCTCCTGATAATAAACTCATATTTTGCAATTTTTTTCCTGGTGGTTGTACTTCTATTTCTATTCCGCTATTTAGTATATCTTCTTCATCTGTTAATTTTAACTCTGCTTTTCCTCCTCCAAATAATTCTTTAAATACTTCTCCAAAATTTTTATTTATTACCTTGAATTGAGTTTCAAACTGTTCTTTCATAATTTTAGTCATGTCTTGAATAACTTTCTTTAATTTGCTACTTGAGTTTTCTAAATCTAAACGTTGTTCACACATATAATCATATCTTTCTTTTGTTTGTTTATATTCTTCTATTGAATCTATGTTTATACTTCCCAAGTCTTTTATTTGCTCTCTTAGTGTTTTTACTTGTTTTGTAGTTTCTTGAACATTGTTTGGTTTTTTGTATTCACCTACATTGTTTGGGGTTACTTCATAGTCTTCCCACATTTTGTTTATAATTTGTTCTAGCTCTACATCTAATTTAGATTTTTTAACCTCTAACTTATTAGCTTGATTTTTTATTTCTTCTATTACTGCATATTTTTCTTCAATATCTTCTTCTGTTTTTCTTATGTGTTCATTTTTGCTTATTTTTTCTTTTTTTAAGTTTTCCACTACATCTGAACTTGTACTTACATCTAATTTTATTTGTTTTATTTTTTCTTGTGCTTCTTCTATGCTTACTTTCAGTTCTTGATTTTCTTTTACAATATTCTCGTTTTGCTTAGTCTTATTTTCTATACTTGTAATATTGGTTTGTAACTCTTTTTCTATTCTTTCCAAAATTTCTTCTAATGAGTTACTGCTTTCATCAAATGAACTTACTGATATTCTTAAGTTTGTTATATCGAAATTTAAGTCATCTATATATTTTTGTTTTTCTTTGTTTTGTTCTGCAAAAACTTTTATTTTTTCAGTTAGTTCAGTTATTTCTTGGTCTAATGCTAATATTGTTTGTTCTAACTCCTTTTTCTTTTCAAAATTTATTCTAATTGTTTCGTCTATTTCTTTTGTTTCGCTTCTCAATTCATCAAGTTTTGTTTCCAAACTTTGTATAGTTTCTTCTAATAATTCTAATTTTTGTTTTTCTGTTGCATATTCTATTTCAATTTCTTGTGATGTTTGTTCTAAAGTTTCAACTTCTTTTAATAAACTTTCTATCGATTGTTCATATTTTTCCTTTTCTTTTGAAATTTGTTCAATTTGTTTATTTAAATCATCTATTTCTTTTTCTAGTTCTTTTATTTGATTAGTTCTTCCTATTATACTTGTTGTTTTTTGAGAATTTGAACCTCCTGAAATTGCACCACTTGAATTTATTATGTCTCCTTTTAAAGTAACAATTCTAAAGCTATAGCTGTTTTGTCTTGCAAGAATTATAGCTGTGTCCATATTATTTACTATTACTGTTCTTCCAAGTAAATTTAGAATTATTCCTTCATACTTTTTATCTGTTTTTATAAGATCTGAAGCAATTCCAATTACGCCTTCTAAATTGTTTTTTATTAGTCTATCTACTTTTTTGCCTTTAACAGATGAAATTGGCAGAAATGATGCTCTTCCTAAACTATTTTGTCTTAGATATTCTATTAATTTTTTTGCATCTTCTTCTGTATCTGTAACAATATTTTGAAGTGTGGCTCCTAAAACAGTTTCTATTGCAGTTTGATATTTTTCTGGTACTGAAATAAGATTTGCTAAAACTCCTTTTACTCCTTTGTTTAATTGGCTATTTTTCTCACATTCTAATAAAATTGCTTTTACAGCTCTTGAATATCCTTCTTTTTCTTTTTCCATCTCACTTAAAAATTTTTGTTTAGAGTCTTTTATTCTAAGAGTTGATGATAATGTGTTTAGTCTGTCCTCATATTCTTTTATTTTACTTGTTGCTTCTTCTTTTTTTGTTTTTATTTTTGCTAATTTTTCCTTGTATTCCTCTCTTTTTGCTTCCTTTTCATTAAATGTTGTTAGAATATCAGATTTCAACATTCTCTTTTCATCTAATTTAGATATTGTATCTTGTATTTCATTTTCGACTGTTTTTTGACGCTTTTGTAAGTTTTGGTTATTTATTTCAATTATGTTTATTGCCTCTTTATTTTTGTATTTATCTTCTGTATCTTCTTCTACTTGTTTTTTCTTGTCTTCTATGTTTTTCTCTTCTTCTGTTAGTTTGTCTGATAATTCTTTTAATTTATTTTCTTTTTCTTCTAATTCATGTACAAATTTTTCTCTATTAGACATTAAATTATCTTTTTTCTGTATCCTATTTTCTTTTTCTTCTGTTATTTCTTCATTTCTCTTTTGTAAATCCTCTATTTCTTTCAAATATCTTTCATAATTTTGCTTATTATTTGAAATCCTTTCTGTTTGTACATTTATTTCTGAATTTATTTGCTCTATTTTCTTTTCACTTTCAAAAGCTAAGTTTTGTGTTTGCTCTATTTTTGACATAATTTCTTCTAGTTCTATTTTCAGATTTTCTTTTAAATTTTGTAGTACAGACATTCTTGCTTCTTCATCTGTTCTGTTAGAATTAATAATATCTATGTTTTTTACTATCTCATCTAGGTTTAGTTTATAATTATCTATATTATATAAGAATAATCCTATTTCTATTGATTTTAATTCTTCTCTTAAGCTTAAATATTTTTTTGCCTTTTCTGACTGTGTCTTTAATAAATCGATATTTGTTTCTATCTCTGATAATATATCATTTATTCGTAATAGATTTAGTTTTGTTTGTTCTAGTCTTTTTTCAGATTCATTTTTCCTTACTCTGTATTTTACTATTCCTGCTGCTTCTTCAAAAATATTACGTCTTTCTTCTGACTTATTACTTAGAATTTCATCTATTTTACCTTGTCCAATTATTGAATATCCATCTTTTCCTATACCTGTATCCATGAATAGTTCTAGAACATCTTTTAATCTACATGGCGTTTTGTTTATAAAGTATCCACTTTCACCATTTCTAAAAATTCTTCTTGTAACTACTACTTCTGAAAATTCTATTGGTAATTTCCCGTCTGAATTATCTATAACTATAGAAACTTCTGCAAACCCTAATGACTTTCTGTTTTGAGTTCCTGCAAATATTATATCTTCTGACTTACTACCTCTTAATGATTTTATACTTTGCTCCCCTAGAACCCATCTAATACTATCCGAAATATTACTCTTCCCAGAACCGTTTGGTCCAATTACTGTTGTTATTCCTGGCATAAATTCTAGTACAGTTTTATCTGGAAATGATTTAAATCCTTGCATTTCTAATCTTTTTAAATACATCTTAAACTCCTTTTCTTCTTTTGACCTAAATAATAATATATCAAAAGTCGAAAATAGTCAATAATATGTGTTGGAAATTAGTTTAAATTGGGTGTAAAAAAATAACTGTATTTTCAAAAATTTTATTAATATTGGTATATTTTTTTCTCTTCTCCATATCATATTTTTACTGCTGGTAAATGTTTACTTATATATTTCTGTAAATTTTTACTCTGTAATGCTATATTCGAAACAAAAGGAGGAATAGCATATGGAGCTTAATTATAGTATTATTGGTGTTAGATTAAAACAAGCAAGAATTAATAAAAAAATTACACAAGAAGAATTAGCTGAAAAGCTAGATGTTTCTGTAACTTATATAAGTAGAATTGAACGTGGTTCAACTGCTATTAATTTAAAAAGATTATCTGCTATTTGCAATCTGTTAGAAGTTTCTATGGGTGAAATTTTAGATGATGTATCTCCAAAATCTGCTTCTTATTTGAATAATGCTTTTAGTGATTTGTTGAAAAATTGTCCACCAGAAAAACTGGATTTAATTTATAAACTTGCTAAAATTATTGTAGAAAGTTAATTAAAATTATATTAACTACATTTTTAAATATATTGAAATGTTGTAGGGGCGACCATTGGTCGTCCGTTTTTTAATATTTATTAACATTAATATTGAGTTATTCCAATTAAGCTCGGACGAGCACTGCTCGCCCCTACATATCTATGTTTTTTTGTGTCAATCTTAATATTAACTACATTTATGTAAATTTTGCTAAATTCTCTTCCCTTTTTTAAACTTTTATAGTATAATATTTAAGGAGGAGGATTTTTGAGTATGTGGTATATATGGTTAATTGCTTCTGGTATATTTTTTATAGTTGAAATAGCAACAACCGGTTTTTTAATTTTTTGGTTAGCTATAGCTGCACTTATTGCAATGTGTGTAAGTTTTATTACAGATAGTATATTAATTCAAGCTATTGTTTTTGTAGTTTCTTCCACTATACTTATTCCATTAACTAAACCTCTTGTTAATAAGTATATTGATAAAGGTAAATCTGTAGCTACAAACGCATTTGCCATTGTTGGTAAATCAGGAATTGTTACAGCGGATATTAATACAATTGAATCTACTGGTCAAGTAAAAGTTGATGGTGAGATTTGGTCTGCAAAATCTGATATTAATATACCTAAAGGAACTAAAATTGAAGTTGTAAAAATAGATGGAGTTAAGCTTATAGTTAAACAAAAAGATAATATTACAGTATAGTTCTTAATATAGTTAGTAATAACTATTTAAATAATAATTTTTTAGGAGGTAATTTATGGCTTTTGTAGTTTTAATTATTTTTCTACTTATAGTTTTAATCATAGCATTTAAAACAATTAAAATCGTAAGACAAGCGGAAGTTTACATTATTGAAAGACTTGGTAAATTTCACAAAATAGCAGATGCAGGACTTACAATCATCATACCTTTTGTAGACCATGTTCGTAGTGTTGTAAGTTTAAAAGAACAAACGATGGATATTCCACCACAAGGAGTTATTACAGAAGATAACGTTACAATTACTATAGATACTGTTGTATTTTATCAAATAACAGACCCAGCTAAAGCAGTATACGAAATCCAATCTTTAAGAAGAGGTATAGAATACTTGGCAATAACTACTATACGTGATATTGTTGGTAAAATGAACTTAGACTCTACTTTTAGTTCTAGAGATTTAATTAATAATCAATTAAGAGTTTTATTAGATGAAGCTACAGATAAATGGGGTTGTAAAGTAAACCGTGTTGAAATAAAAGATATTAATCCACCAGCAGATATTCGTGATGCAATGGAAAAACAAATGAATGCAGAAAGAAATAAAAGAGCTGCAATTTTACAAGCTGAAGGTGAAAAACAAGCTGCTATTACTCTTGCAGAAGGACAAAAGCAAGCTGCAATTTTACAATCTGAAGCCGATAGAGAATCTCGTGTAATACGTGCTGCCGGTGAAGCTGAAGCTATTCGTGAAGTTGCTGTTGCAAAAGCTCAAGAAATTCAAATGGTATTTGATTCTATAAAGAAAGCAAATCCAGATGATAAACTAGTACAATTAAAATCTTTAGAAGCTTTAAAAGAAATTGCAAAAGGAGATGCAAATAAAGTGTTTATTCCTTTTGAGGCAACAAATACATTATCTAGCTTAGGTGCAATAACTGAGGTAATGAAAAAAGATTAATATTACATAAAAATCCAGATAGAAAAATTGCTATCTGGATTTTTTTATTTATTTTGATTGACAAATTTATTTATTCGTTATATTATATATCCATATTGATAAAGAAAATTTAGGAGGTTTTTATTGTGAATTTAAAAAGGTTTTTTGTTTGTTTAATTTTAGCATTAATTTTAATTTCTTCTTCTGTCTTTGCTACTAATACTGCTGATAATGCTGTTAATCCTATACAAGTAGAAGAAACACCTGTAGATACAGCTACATCACCAACAGTTAATACAATTAATGAAGATTTGTACATATATAATACAGATTACTATTCATTAAATGATGTTGTTTATGGAAACGTTTTTGCATCTGTTAATAAATTTGTTACAAATCCTAAGAATAGTGGTGGCTTTATCTCTGGAAATTTGTTTTTAATTTCTGGTGAAGCCGTTATTGGTTCGGATGTTACTTATTCAAATAATCAAGATAGAAATGGGAATTATATAATAGAAGCTATTAATGCTAATTCAGTTATTAATGGTAATGTATATGTTTTATCTGATTCTTTTACTCTTCAGGCAGGTTCTGAAATTCATGGTGACTTATATGTAGCTGCTACTAATGTAAATATTGAACAAGATGCCGTTATTGATGGCAATATTTTCATTACTGCTTCTAATGTTAATTTGAATGGTCAAGTTAAAGGTTCTGTATATATTACAAGTAACAATCTTAATATGAATTTTTATACTTATATAACACAGGATTTATATTTAAATACAGAAAATGCTACACTTTCTGGAGTAGTACATAGAAATGCTTTTGTCACATCATATGACAAATTATTAACTGATTCTAATTTTAGAGTTAACCAAAATTTATCTGTAAATTTTGCTGATGATTTTACTTTCTCTGGTGAAGTTCAAGGTAATGCAACTATAAATGCCAGAAATTTAACTTTTAAAAATGATAATAATGAAACTTGCATAATCCGTGGTAATTTAAATTATGGAACTCAAACTGATACACAAATTCCAGATGGAGTTGTTGCTGGTCAAGTTTCTACTTCTGAGTTTATAGAAAGAACTAATAATGAATTTTCAATTGCTTCTTTATCATTGAAATTATTTGCTTTATTAGTTTATATATTTTTAATAGTTTTCTTAAGTAAACTGTTTGCACCAAATGCAGTAGAAAAAGTTTCTCAATTTAAACTTACAAATATTATTATGAGTTTAGGAGTTGGATTCATTTCACTATTTGCAATATTATTAGTATTTATGCTATTATGTTTCTCTATAATAGGTATTCCTTTAGCATTCGTATTTGTTATTGGATATTTATTCTTACTTGGTCTAGCTTTACCACTATTTGCTAATAATATAGCAAATGCAATAAAGTTTAAATTAAATATATATGTGAAATTATTAATTGTAACTGCAATTCTTTACTTAGTAAGCTTAATCCCAATAGTTGGTTCTATTGTAATATTTATATTCTTACTAATTGGTTCAGGTCAAATTTTACTAGAATTATTTAAGAGGAAAAATAAATAGAATAAATAACTAGTTATCCACATTATAGGTTGTGGATAACTAGTATTTTTTTAACTCTTGAATTGTTTTTTTATAGTCTGCTGAATTTATTATGCAACTACCTACTACAAGAATGTCAGCTCCTACTTCTTTTAATATATTTACATTTTCAATATTTATTCCTCCATCTGCTTCAATATATGTTTCTAAGTTATTTTCATATAAATATTTTTTTAGTTTGCTAATTTTTTCTATTGTTTGTGGAATTAGTTTTTGTCCTCCTTTTCCAGGTTCTACTGTCATTACTAAAAATAGGCTTAAGTTTGGAAGAAATTCATAAATTTCTTCTACTTTTGTTCCTGGTTTTATTGATAAGCCACACATTATATTATTTTTCTTTATGTATTCTAAAATTTCTTTTACCTCTTGTTTATTCTTACAAGCTTCATAATGTATTGTTATGAAATGTGGACTTAATGGAATATATTTGTCAACATATTCTTTAATGTCTGATACCATAAGGTGTACATCTAATGGTATATTTGACATTTGTTTTATGCTACTTGCATAGCTGTACATAAGATCTGAGGTGTTTTTTTCTACAAATTTCCCATCCATAACATCTATGTGATAATAATCTGTTTTTGCTACTTCTAAATCGTAAAAAGTTTTCATTGCATTTTGTTCTGCTACATTTAAAATTGATGTCGAAATTTCTATCATAGCTCTTCCTCCTTTTTATATTTATATTGCTAGTATATACTTTTAGCATTTCATTGTCAATAGTTATAAATTTTTCTGCACTATAGTAACTATATCTGTAATATAATCACCAATTACTGGTATATTCAATTTTATTAGTTTTTGTAAAACAATTATTAATATTGCTGATATAATAGTTATTCCTACTCCTATTCCTACTCCTCTAAATATTCCTGCTAATAAATTTCTTTTTATTATTTCTTTTTTATTTCCAATTAGATATGACATTTCTATTATTCTAGACTTCTCTAGCTTTTCATTTATACTATCTATTTTTTTGTTTATTTTTTTATTAAACATAAATAAAACACCCTACTTTATTTTGGGTGTTTTTATTATTATTTATTCAGTTTCCTCTATGTTTTGCTGAATCAAGTCATTTATAGTTTCCAAGTTTTTTTCTTCTTCTACCAATTTTTCTAATTCTGTTATTAATGTTTGCAACCTATCTATATCTTGACCTATTAGCTCCCAGTCATTACTTTCATTTGACTGTGTTAGATTATTATTTGCTTTTATTATTTCTTCTATCAGGTCTTCAATATTATCTGTTTCTATTTCTATACTTACCGCTTCTTGTGATAATAAATTTGTTAAAGCTTCTTCTATGTTGTTTCCTATTGCTACCTTATTTCCTGATGCAACTATTACTTTCTTCAGCATTGGAGTGGTTTTATTTTCATTTTGCAAAACTTGGAATATTGGTTCTACATATAGGAGTGTATTATTTACTGGGATTACAATAATGTTTTTTTCTATTTTAGTTCCTGTAACTTCTATCGTTTCTAGTTCTGCAGATATTTTTTCGTCCTGTTCGATTAGGGTGTCTAATTGTAGTGTTCCTAAAATTGCAGCATCTTTATTAAACTTATATAGTTTTAGTTCCTGCTCTCCTTCTTCATTATATGAACCTACTAGATATGCATTTATGTTTTGCTTTTCATTAACTGTATATGGTAATACTAATCCTAAAATAGTTTCATCATTATCTACAGTTTTTACCGCTGTATAATATGGATTAATATCTGTTCCAACTAATGTTGTTACTTGGCTTGTATTTTCTTTTGCTGTATCCCAAACATCATCTGATCTATATAAAACTTCTGGCTGAACTTGATGATATTGTTTTAGAATGTCTGCTTGAATATTATATAGATATTCTGGGTATACGAAATGCTTTGATATATCTTCTGGTATTTCTGCGTTTAAGTCTTCAAATAGACTTGGATACATATTCCAATATGCCATTACAATTGGATCTGTTCTATCTGTTATATAAAATTTCATTGTTCCATCATAACTGTCTACTAATACTTTTACAGAATTTCTTATATAATTTATCTTTTTTATTGTACCATTCTCTTGTACTAGATTTGTAACTTGAGAATACGGATAACTATTTGAAGTTGTATATGCATCTATTACCCATACCATTCTTCCTTCATCAGTTATTACCATATATGGATTTTGATCATATTCTAGATATGGCATAACTTTTTCTACTCTTTCTAATATATTTCTTTTTATTATTATATTGCTGTCTTTTGTTATATTAGTAGAAAACGCAAGCTTAATATTTCCTTCTTTTATTCCTAGAACTAGTCTATCTAAGAATCCTAATTTTATTCCTGCTTCTCCATCATAAGTATTGTAACTATTAGTTGTACTTGTTAATGGATAATCATATTCTGTGTTATTTTTTACGTTTGTTGCAATTACCTCATTTGTTTGAAGTCCGAAATATATTCTTGGTTGTGTTATTTTTATATTATCTTCAGTATCAGTAAATCCACTTTTAATGTATTTTAGTCCTCCATTTTCAGATGTGGTTGAAGCTGATGTTATGATTGCACCATATCCATGGGTATATTCGTATGTTTTATTGTTATATGTTCTTGTTTCATTACTTATAATCTCACGTGGACTTACATATACTAATGTTTTATTCCCATCTATATCATAAAGTCCAAGTTGTGTTGACCCGAAAGTATAATATCCTAAGCTTGTCTGATATTCTTCCAAATGTGTTAATACTCTTGATTTATTATAGATATTTATGTTTTTTATAACATCAGAATTTTTTTCTATGTCTTCAGCTGTTATTGTTCCTGTATTTTCTAATTCTATCTCTTCTATTTCAATATCATATGCTTGTTTTGTAAATTGTATATTTGTTTCAATATACGCTTTTTGTTTATCAAGTTCATTTTGTTTTAAGTATAAAACATCTGTTAAAAATACAACTCCAAATAACCCTACTAAATAAATTGGTATTAATAATATGCTATAACATGCCTTTCTATATTGCTCTTTTCTGCATTTTCTTAATGCACTTATTGCACATATTATTATAAATACTGAGAATATAATATATCCGCATTTTTTTATTGTTACATCAATAAATCCTGCACCATAAAGTGATGTTCCATTATTTGTAGATGTAAATTTTCCAAGTACTATATCTTGAACCATTATTATAGCTAATAATGCTATAGCAATTATTATAGCAAAAGCATTTCCTACAATTTGTTTTATAAATGTATTCTTTTTTAATGTTTCTATGCTTATTCCTTTGTTAAAAAATTTATGAAAACATAGCAAATAATATGCTGTTATATAAATACACATTATAGCCATTACAATAATGAAACTATATAATATTGCTTCTATAAATGGTTTCTGAAAAACATAATATCCTATATCTAAATTGAATACTGGTTCAGTTTCTACAAAATATGTTTTATTAAAAGCAAGTATTGCTTTTTCTGTAATAACACTTGAAAATATTAGTCCTGCTATTACTGCAAATGCTAATGATATTGATTTGTTTGGAAGTTTTGGCATTTCTTTATTTTCTTCTATGAAGAATTTCTTTAATCCTTTTTTTATGAATACTGTTGTTATGTATGTTAGTAAATATATAATAGCAAAACTTATTGCAAATACATAAATTCTTTGTTCCAAATTGTGTTTAAATATTTCTACATATTTTTCGCCTATTCCTAATATCTGTAAGTATTCTCCTCGTATATTTATATAGCTATATATAGCAAATGCTATTATAAATAGCACTACAAATATTACTCTTTTTCTTATTTTCTTTTTCATTCATACCTCCATTCATCTATATATTGAATAATTAGTAAGTTTTTTAGTATTTCTTTTTATTCTATAATTGCATTTACAAATTCTTCTGAATTAAATATCTCCATATCATCTATTTTTTCTCCAACTCCCACAAATTTAACTGGAATTGAGTTTTCATTTACTATTCCTATAACTACCCCACCTTTTGCTGTTCCATCTAATTTTGTAAGAACTAGTCCTGTTATTGGAACTACTTCTTTAAATGCTTTTACCTGTAAAATTGCATTTTGACCTGTAGTAGCATCAATGACCATTAAAGTTTCTTTTGCAGCATTTGGTAGTTCTTTTTCTATTACTCTTCCTATTTTTAATAACTCGTCCATTAAATATTTTTTTGTATGAAGTCTTCCTGCTGTATCACAAATTAATACATCTGCATTTTTTTCTTTTGTAATTTTTATTGCATCATATACAACAGATGCTGGATCTACTCCTTCTTGTTTTTTTACTATATCTACTCCTGCACGGTTCGCCCAAATTTCCAATTGTTCTACAGCTGCTGCTCTAAATGTATCTGCTGCAGCTACTACTACTTTTTTCCCACTTTTTTTTAGGTTATTTGCTATTTTCCCAATTGAGGTGGTTTTCCCTACTCCATTTACTCCTACTACTAAAATTACTGCTGGTGTAGTTTCTAACTTTAGTGCATTATTCTCTTTATCTAATATGTTTTTCATTTCTTGTTTTAATGCAGTTCTTACACTTTCTTCATCTTCGATTTTTTCCAGTTTTATTCTTTCTCTTAATTTGGATATTATTTCTGTTGCAGTTTCTACACCTATATCTGACATGATTAGTATTTCTTCCAATTCTTCTAGTAATTCTTCGTCTACTTTTCTAAAATTGCTAAATATACTATTCATTTTCTCGTTAAAAGAATTTCTGGTTTTACCTAGGCCTGATTTTAATTTGTCAAAAAATCCCATTTTTTCACCTCATTTTTATTTTGGAGGGACGAGTTTTTTCTCGCCCCTTTATCCTAACGGTTTTCTATTATTATGAAATATCTAATGTTGTTGTTGAATTTAAGTTCATGTCTTTTTTTGCCCTTTCTACACCATCTATTGTTACTCTTATTCTTACTGTTCCTTCTCCATCAAAGTTAACTGTTACATTGCTTGAATCTTCACTTACTTCTTTTGATTCTACTGTGACTTCATCTACTGTTACTACTAATTTCACTTGTTTTGGTGGTACTAAAACTTCCTTTTCTTCTCCTGTTTCTTCATCTACTACTTTTTGATATGTTGGTTGATATCCTATTAATGAAGCTACATTTATATTTATGGTACCTCTTTTCATTTCTTGATATTCGTTTATTGTTATTGTTATTTCTGAATTTTTGTCTACAAAACTATGTGGAGATATACTTTGTTCTACTACTCCTTTACCTTTGCTTGAATCTGTTATTTTGAATGTTGCTTTGTATGTCAATTTTGCTTCTGCTATTTTTGCTTTTGCCTCTTCTTCTGAAAGACCGCTTAAATCTGGTACTTCAACTTGTTCTATTCCTAAGCTTACTTTTATTGTTATATCACTTCCTGCTAAGACTTCTTCTCCTTCTTCAATGCTTTGTTCTATAACAACTCCTGCTTCAATTTCATCACTATAGTCTTCTTCAACAATTACATTTAATCCCAAATCTTTTGCTTCTTTTGTTGCTTCATCTTTTGTCTTGCCTACTAATTTAGTAACTGTTACTATTTCCTGTCCTTTACTTACTACTACATTTATTGTACTACCTTCTTTAACTGTAAAGTTCGGTTGATATGTTGGATCTTGAGATATTATTTTTCCTTCCTCAATTTCTACATCATATTTTTCTTCTGCAACATTTATTGTTAGGTTTGCTTCTTCAGCTTTCTTTCTTGCTTCTTCAAGTGTCAAACCTGTAAAGTCTTGTAATACAACATCTTTTGGATTTCCTATATTTAATACAGCTAATGTTATTCCTATAGTTGCAAAAAATATAATTATAAATATAGCTACTATTAATGCTATTTTTACAGCTTTGTGTTCTGCTAAAAATTTTTTAAATTTTGCAAATTTCTTTCCTTTTTTTGTATTTTTTTGTCCTTCTTCTATCTTGTGTTCTATGTTGTTGTTTTCTATATTTTTAGCTACTTCTACTTCTGGATTTTTTAGTATAATGTCTAAATCTCGTATCATCTCTGTTGCAGTATTATATCTCATACTTGGTTCTTTTTCCATTGCTTTCATTATTAAGTCATTTAAACTTTGTGGAATAGCTGGGTTTAATTCCTTTGGTTCTACTGGTTTTTCTTGCATATGTTTTAATGCTACAGATACTGGAGTATCTGCGTCAAAAGGTACTTTTCCTGTTACCATTTCATATATAACTACTCCCAATGAATATAAATCTGATTTTGCATCTGTATATCCTCCTCTTGCGTGTTCTGGAGAAAAATAATGTACTGAACCAATTGTTGTACCAAACGCTGTTATTGTAGAATTTGAAACTGCTTTTGCAATTCCAAAATCTGTTACTTTTGCTACCCCGTCTTCTGTTATTATTATATTATGTGGTTTTATATCTCTATGAACTATATTATTTCTGTGAGCTATTTCTAGTGCTGATGCTATTTGTTTTGCAATTTTTACAGACCATTTCCAGCCCATTCTTCCATCTTCAATTATAATCTCTTTTAATGTTTTACCCTTTATTAATTCCATTACAATATAATATAAGCTTCCTTCTTTTCCTACATCATACACAGAAACTATATTAGGATGTGTGAGGCTTGCTGCAGATTCTGCTTCAGTATTAAATCTTTTTATAAATTCATTGTCTGTTGTATATTCATCTCTTAATATTTTTACAGCAACAAATCTTTTTAACACTAAATCTTTTGCTCTATATACTGTTGCCATTCCTCCGCTTCCTATTTTTTCTATAATTTCATATCTATTCCCCAATAGCTTTCCTTCTAAATTCATCTTCTTCACATTCCTTTCACGAAGTATATGAATACCTCTTTTTTCTAGTTTTTAATTATAATTATTGTAATATTATCATATCCACCTAATTCTTTTGCTTTTTTTATTAGATTTTGTGTTGCGTTTTCTATGTTTTCTTCTACTATATTATATATTTCTTGTTCTGCTATCATATTAGTTAAGCCATCTGAACAAATTAAAATTATGTCTTCTGGATTAAAGCCTTTTACCATGATGTCTGGTTCTATTTTATCTTCACATCCTAATGCTTTCATTAACATATTTTTCTTTGGATGATTAATCGCTTCTTCTTTTGTTATAGTTCCATCTTTTACCAATTTTTGTACATAACTATGGTCTACTGTTATCTTTCTCATAATGCCTTGCCTTATTCTATAAATCCTGCTATCTCCAATATGACCAATATGCGCTCTATTATTATATATTAGACATATCTCTAATGTAGTACCCATTTGTTCTAATTCTTCTTCTTGTTTTGACTTTTCATATACTACATAATTGGCATATTCCATTGCCCTTTTTATAATTTCTAATATTTCTTCTTTTGAATATTGCTTTTCGCTGTCAAAGTTTTCTTTTATATATTCTGCTGCACTCATACATGCTAATCTGCTTGCAACTTCTCCACCTGTGTAGCCTCCCATTCCATCTGCAAGAATACACAATTTACAATTTTCATTTTCCTCTAATATATAGAAAGAATCTTGATTTATTTTCCTTACATTACCTATATCTGTTTCAGCATATATTTTCATTTACTCACCTCTTTTTTTCTTAGTTGTCCACAAGCTGCATCTATGTCTGATCCTAATTCTCTGCGTATTGTTGCTACAATTCCATGTTTGTTTAAATAATCCCTGAATTTTATTATACTTTCATTGGAACTTTTATTAAATTTTCCATCTTCAATTTTGTTTATTGGTATTAAATTAACATGGCAAAGTGTTCCTTTTAATAATTGTACTAGTCCCTTAGCATCTTCTAAACTATCATTGTTGTCCTTTGCAAGTGCATATTCAAATGAGATCCTTTTATTTGTTTTTTCTATATAGTATCTGCACGCTTTCATTAATTCTTGAATATTATATAAATTATTTATTGGCATCATGCTACTTCTTTTTTCATTTGAGCTACTGTGAAGTGATATTGATAGTGTACATTGTATGTTTTCATCTGCTAATTTATATATGTTTGGAACTATACCACTTGTAGAAATACTTATGTGTCTTGCTCCCATATTTATTCCTTTAGGGTGATTTAATAGTTTTATTGCTTTCATTACATTGTCATAATTATCTAATGGTTCGCCTATTCCCATAAACACTAAATTTGAAATTCTTATATTTTCGTCTCTTTCTATTGCTAATAGCTGTTCTACAATTTCCCCTGGTTCTAAGCTCCTTGCAAATTTTACACCTGTTGAAGCACAAAATTTGCATCCCATTTTACAGCCTATTTGTGTAGAAACACATATTGTCTTTCCATATTTATATTCCATTAACACTGACTCTATTGCATTATTGTCTAAAACATCAAATAAATATTTTTTTGTTCCATCTTTTGATTCTTGTTTTTTTATTATTTTAAAAACATGTAAATCAAAATGCTGTTTTAGTTTTTCTCTTAAACTCTCTGATAGATTTGTCATCTCATCAAAGCTAGTAACATTTTCTTTATAAATCCAATGGAATATTTGCTCTGCTCTAAATTTCTTTTCTCCGTAAATCTTCTAGTTTTGTTTTTAATTCATCTAAATCATAATTTTTTATATTATCTTTTATCATAAATTTCCTTCTATTTTTAATTTCACGAATATATTTTACCATATATGTATAATTTATACAAGTTCAATTACATAAAATTTTATTAAACAGTATTATTTTCAAAATGGCTATATTGGAATAGTATTGTAGGGACGAGCAATGCTCGCCCCTACACGTGGGAAATATATATTAATCTAATTCTAATGGTTCATCATTAAAATTTATATAATCTCCATTATATTCTATTATAAAAGTCCTTTCTCTTCCATCATCTGAGCCATCTTCTGGCTTATCATTAGTTGTAATTAGGTAACTGTCTATATCGTACCTATCTGTGCCTGGTATTTTTATAAATTCTATATAATTATTATTTTTAAACATATATGGACTTTGGTTGTCATATACATACAATCTATACAATGTCTCAGATTTTTGTTCTAGTGCATATGCATTTATTGCATGATGTGCTTTATCTCTTGCCTGAATTGTTACTATTTTTTTGTTATTAAACAATAATTTTAAATTTTGGATTGTATCTTCTGTTACCTGATTTTGAATATCTATTTCATATGTTCCTGCATTTAATTTTTCTACTAACATAGAGAGTGTATTTTTATTGTCTAATGCCCAATAATAGAATATACTATCTACTAGCTGAGCATCAGCACTATTTGTTTTTAAGAATGTTTCGTTAATAATTTTATTGTTTAAATAATCAGTATCCATATAATATTTTAATTCTGTTGTTGTTGGATAGTAAAAATATGGTAATGCTTTTTCAAATACAATATCTAATGCTGGATCTGTAATATTATAGCTATCTATATCAAAGAATATTCTAATTTTACTATTGTCAACTGTTCCATCTGAATTTGTTACATCTTCATATGCTACACTTCTATCACCTTTTAATGATTCTATAATTAGTGCTCTTGTACGATTATATTGATCTACTGAGAAAGGATAATTTACGCTTACTGTTTCCATTCCGCTTTTTGGTATTTCTTCGCCATTATAAATTCTTTCTGTTATATATGCTATTCCATTACATACTCCTGCAGTTCCTTTTACTGATAAGTTTTCAAATTGAAATGCATTTTTATTTAGTTTAAACCCTGAATCCCAAACGCCTAATGCTTTTTCTCTGTTTGGTCCTTGTGCTGAATATAATATACTTCTTTCATTTGCTCTTGTAGGGTCTGATGGCATTTTATAGTATTGCTCTTTTGTAAACCATGTTTCAGCAACTTCCCCTACTTCTTCTTTATCTGATTTACCATCTCCATCTGTATCTGAATTGTAAGGGTTTGTATAAACTATCTTGCCATATTTATTTCTCATTCCTCCAAGTTCAATCTCATCTGGTATTCCATCTCCATCTGTATCTACTGAGCCGTCTACACCTATCGATACTTTACTAATTTGATTAAAAATATCTATAATCTCGTCTGTACTTATTGTATAGAAGCTTCCTCCAGTTTCGACTGCAAGATCTGATATGTCTTGAGTTCTATTTTGGTTTGTATTGCTACCAGTATTTAAGAATATTGTATATATTGTTATATTTTTATCTATAGCCTCACTAATAATTTCTTCTTTTTTACTTGATAAACCGGCATCCTCTCCATCTGTTAATAATACTAGTACTTTATAATTTTCGTTTTCTTCACTTAATGTAGTTATTCCTGATGTTACTCCATTTGTTATATTAGTTCCTCCTGAGCTTCTAAAGTTATCTTGCCAATCTTCTGAAGGTTCATCATTTAGTTCTTTTATTGTATCTGCAGAACTTTCAAATTTTATAATAGAATAGTTGTCTTGGTCTCTTAAAATTTCTATAAAGTTTTCTACTGCTTCTATTCTTAATTTTTGTGGATCATTTGATGTCATACTGCCTGAATCATCTATTACAAATGATATATCAAAAGCATCTGCATCATTTCTTATTCTTACCACTCTTTGATTCCAAGCAGCTTCCCATGTTTCTAAGTCTACAACAATATATTCACTAAAATGGTCTGTTTTGAATTCAATTGTGCCATTTTCTGCGTCAACGCTTGAATCCATTATTATCATTTCATCTCTATCTTCATCATACCATAAAATACCTAAATTTTCTTCATCAATACCATTTAATTTTTCTTTATCATATTTCATTGTAACAGTTGCTTCTTTTAGCTGAAAATTAAAGAAGTTTCCTGATATATCTATACTTTGCCCAGCACTTCCTACACACTCATTTATTTGAGCTTCTGTATTGGTTAAATCTTTTATTTCTATCTTGGATAATGGATTCCCTTGAACTTCATAATCTATCATTATTTCACTTACTAAGTTTCCACTATCTAATTTTATTACTGTGTTTTTATTATATGGTCTTATAAGAATAAAATAGATAATTAGAAAATTTAGTATAATTAATAAAAGCATTATTTTATTAAGATGTTTTTTGAAAAATTTTTTCACAATTAATCATTCCTTCCTAAAATTTATTTTATTTGCTACATATATTTTTTAATTGTTTTTATAATCTTCATAATTTTCCTTTGTTGTAATTACAAAGTCTTTATAATTATCTTCTTCTGTAATTTCAATTTCTAGGACTCCATTTTTATTTGTATATGAATCAAATTCTTTATATTTATTTCCTTCTCTTACTAATAAAATAGAATTCTCATTATTTGTATTATATTCTACTTTTCCTTCAAATCTTAATAAATTAAACACTGAATGTGTTGAGTTTACTTTTGTGTCTCTACTAAATTCTTCTAAATCTCCATAAATTTCTGATTCTAAGTCATTTGGAATTAATGTAACATTATAATTTATTTTTACTTCTTCAACATCTATTTGACTTTCATTATATTTTGTATTAATATCTAAATCTTTTTCTACCTTTATATAATCAGATATACCATCATCTGCTGTTGAATATTTTAATGGATTTGAATTATAAACCCTTGCTTCTTGATAATCTATTAAACCATCTCCATCTGTATCAGATGATATTAAACTTGTGCCAAGTTCTGTTTCTTCTTGATTTGTTAATCCATCATTATCGTAATCTAAATATTGATTTTCTTCTGTTAGTGTAAATTCCAATTTCTCTGGTACCGTATAATCAGATAAAGTCTCATTTTGTGATATATCTACTTGGTTTGCTTCTTCTACATGTTTTTCTTCATAATTTTTAGAGCCATGTGACATTTTCCCAAAAATATTAAATGCCACTAACACTAAAATTGATATTATCAATACTACAAAGAGAATTATTGTAATTTTTACTTTTATTTTATAAACTTTATCTTTTACCTTTTCTTTAGATTTCTCTTTTTCTTGCTTTCTGAATTCTTCTAATTCATAACCACATTTGCTACAAAATTTACCATTCCCTGGATTTTCGCTATTACATTTTGGACATTTCATTTTTCTTTTTATGTTAATCTTGTGGATTAACATTTCCCCCTTTCTTTTTTTGTTAATTCTATCACTTTTATTCTTATGTTGCAATAAGATTTTTTATGAAAACAAAAAAAACTGCTGTATATATTTTTTTCAGCAGTTTTTCCTATATTTATATATTATATGAGTCTAACATCCATCCACCCATATATACTTGTATTAATGGCACTAGCACTACTAGTACTACAAATATTAATACTAGTCCTACAAATATTGCTACAATTTGTGGTAATACTTTTACTATCTTTTGTATAATATTGTCTATATCTATTTGCATGTAATCATTTAACTTTTCCATCATTTCTGTTAAATCAGTTTGCATACCTATTTTTAACATCTCTGTTATCATTGGTGTAGATAGTCCAGATTGTTCAAATGGTTCTATCCAAGATTGACCTACTAAAATGTTACTTAACGCTGATTCAATTAGTGATAGCATTACTAGGTTATTTGATATATTTTTACTTGTTTCTAATGCTTCTTGAATTCTTTGTCCATTTCTTAAGTTCAATAATATTGATTGAACTAATCTTGAAAAATCTATTGCATATATTAGTTTTCCGAATATTGGCATTTTATATTTAAAATAATGAAATTTGTATTTTCCTTTTGGTGTTTTTATGTATGCTAATATTGCTACTATTACCCCAAGAATTATAGCAACTGGTATGTACCATATTTCAGTCAAGAAATCTAGGAAATTAGAGAACCATATTGTTAATGGCGGTAATTGCTCTGTTGAACCAAAGCTATCAAATACTCCTTGTATCATTGGTACAGATATAATTGTACCAACAACTGCTAATAACATTAAAAGGCAAAATTGTACTAAATTTGGTATTAATATTTCTCTTAATTTTTTATTCATAGCTTGTGTATCTTCTAAGTATTGAACAGCTTGTTGTAATGCATTAGTAAGAGAACCTGATAATTCTCCAACTTTTATCATATTTATATATATTGGTGGAAACACTGATTCGTAATATTCCATAGTTGTGTACATATTTTCACCAGCTTCTACCCCTACTAATATATCTTCTACTATTGATCTTAAACTTGGATTTTCTATTGTTTCTATTACTGTTGACAGTGCATGTATATTGTTAAAATTTGATTTTTTTAGCAAATAGAAGTTTTGAGTAAAAACTAATATATCACGTTTTTTTATTGCTCTATTTTTTTGCAAAGAAGCATCCATTCTTTTAAAAATACTATCTTTTTTGTCTATATTTTTTCGAATTTGATCTGCCCTTACTTGTTTTAACACACTATTGCTTGTTTCTATATTTCTTCTTTGTTTTTTTCTTCTCCTACTAGCTTTTACATTAATAGATGTTATTGAGATTGGAAACAACTCATTATTTTTTAGTTTTGCTAGCAAAGCATATCGACTTGGTGCATCTGCTCTATATTCTACAATATCACCTGTTTTTGTAACAGCTCTATATTTATATAAAGGCATTTATATTTCCTCCATTCCGTAATTAAAGTGCTACATTTTTTTCATTTTCATTTGCATAATTGTTCTATTTAGAATTTCTAAATTTTTCTCTTCTAATTGTGCTTTGGCTTGTTCTAAACTTATTTTATTGTTTACATATAATTCAGCAAGAGCATTTATTAAGCTTACATTTCCTTTTGATAAATTACTCTGTATTGCATCTTCTAATTCTGACACACTAAATTTTTCTTTTCTTATACAGCCAGCAACTACATTATCTACAACCATAACTTCTGGTAATAAAACTAATTTCTCATCAGTACCTTTTATCAGTCTTTGTGATATTATTAATTTTAAAAGTGATGATAATAAATATTTTACAGAAGCTTGGTCTCGAATTTCATAAAAGTTTATTATTCTATCTATTGTTTCTGCACATGATTTTGTATGTAATGTGCCTAATACTAAATGTCCTGACTCTGCCATATCTATTGCTGCTTCCATTGTTTCTTTATCTCTAATTTCTCCTATTACTAATATGTCACAATCTTCTCTTAATGCGTTCTTTACACCATCTCTATATGTTATTACATCTTTACCTTTTCCTACTTCTTTTTGTATAATTAATGATTTTTGTGACGTGTGTTTATATTCTACTGGTTTTTCTAATGAAAGAATTTTTTTGTTCTCAGTTTGATTAACTTCATTTATTAAAGCATTTAATGTTGTTGTTTTTCCAGAATTTGTTTTTCCAGTTACTAGCATCAAGCCTTGTGTCTGATACATCATTTTCCTTACAACATCAGGCACTCCAAGTTCTTCAAATCTTGGCAATTCATTTTTTATTAATCTCAATGTTGCTACTGGTACATCATTTGCAGATGATACATTCACCCTAAATCTTATTCCACCAAATTCGTATGAAAAATCTATTTTCTTTGTATTCTTATATTCATCATCTTTATCAATATTTCCTCTTACAAAGAAATCATACATTTCATATAAATCTTCTTCTTCTAAGATTTCTTCTTCTTCTATTTCACTTAAATTTCTCATTATTCTTAGTATAGGTCTTTTACCTTCTACAAAATGAACATCTGATGCATTCATTTTTATTGCTCTAGTTAAAATTCTATCTATATTTATCATACCCTTTTCTCCTCATCTGTAATTTATTCTTGTTAACAGCATTATTTCTAGTATATTGATATTTTTTTATTTATTTCTTCTAATGTTGTTATTCCTCTTAATAACTTATTCATTGCATCTACTCCTAATGGTCTAAATCCTTTTTGAATAGCTGCTCTTCTAATATCTAAACTTGAACTACCTTGGATAATCATTTCCTTAATATCATCTGTTAAAGCCAATATTTCAAATACACCTATTCTACCTAAATAACCTGTATTATTACATTCTTTACATCCTATTGGTGTATATGTAAATTTATCTTTAAAATCAACTTCTATATCATATTTTGCTAAATATTTCTGTATTATATCTTTTTCTTCTTTTGTAAATTCTCTTTTACTAGCACACTTTGGGCAAAGCTTTCTTACTAATCTTTGTGATATAGTTGTTGCAAGAATACTTGATATATCATAATCTGATATTCCCATTTTTCTTAATCTCGTTATAACCTCTATGCAATCTATAGTATGTATTGTTGATAAAACATAATGTCCTGTTTGTCCTGCTTGCATAGCAATTTCAGCTGTTTCTTTATCTCTAATCTCTCCTACTAATACAATATCTGGATCTTGTCTTAATACTGTTCTTAAAGAGTCAGCAAATCTAAGTTTTTCTGATATCTCTATTTGGTTTAAACCTGGTATACGTATTTCTACTGGATCTTCTATTGTTGTTATATTAATACTTGGATCATTTAAGTAATCTATTATACTATATAATGTTGTTGTTTTTCCTTCTCCTGTTGGAGCTGCAATAATTGTTATACTATTTCTTTTATTCAATTTTTTTCTAATTTCTTCATCTGTTTGTTCTAATCCTAGCTCAGTTAGACCTCTAATATTCATATTTTTCTTTAGTAATCTTAACACAAATTTTTCACCATAAATGTTCTTTTGTGAAGATACACGAATATTATAATCTGGGTACAATACAATTCTACCATCTTGTGATTCTTGTTTTTCTTGGAACATGTTTGATATTGCTTTTAATCTTCCTACTATTTGAGATTGTTTTTCTTTTTTTATTTCTGTAGCTTTAATTAATTCTCCATCTATCCTATACCTTACTCTTATAGTTTCTTCTAATGGTTCTATGTGAATATCACTTGCTCTTTTTTTCATTGCTGCTTTTATAATACTATCTACTAATGTTGTTGCATCTTCTCCAGTATCAATATTTTCTGAATCTGTTCCTTCTAAAGTATGGAATGCACTTCTTATGTTACTCTCAAATGTTATGTATTTATCCATAACATAACCTTTATTTAGCAATATTAATCTAACTGCTTCTGTTGCTACATTAGTACTATTATCTGAAAAACATACTTTTATTTTATCTCCATTTATTTCAAATGGTATTGCTTTATATCTTTTTGCCATTTCTAATGCAATATATTTTTTCACATCTATTTTTATATCATTATACGAAAACATTATTGCTTTTTCTTTTAGCATTTCTCCAAGCACTTGTAAAAGCAAATATTGATCACACAGATGTAGCGTATTAATTATTTCTATTATTTTCTTATTTGGGTTTCTTCTTTGATATTCTAGTGCCTTATCTATATCTGCTTGTGTTAATATTCCTCTTCTTACCAATTCTATTCCTATTGGTCCTCTTCTTGAATCCATAACATAGACTCCTTTCGTTTGTTTATATAATATAATTATAATATATTTTTTTTGTTTTGAAAATACAATTTTCAATATTCCAAAAACTTACAGTTATATTATTCTGCTAACATTTGTTCTACTTCCTGAATATTAGCTTTCTTAAGTTTTGTTATTTCTGTAGAATACTTTTTGTCTTCCAAATCATTTTCTATTGTTAATGTTACTAATTTAATTATGTCAAGTTTTTCCTCATTTCCAGGTATTTGGTTATAACTTTGTACTTTAATTCCTATTTTATAAGTTGTTGTTAAACTCGTAGTATCTGTTCCTGCACTTACTTGTTCTGATTTTTTATTATTAACATAATTAATTAAATTTTCTTCTGTTACAGCTTCATAAGGAAGGTTTTCTACATATTCTAATATCTCTGTAGCAAAATCTAATTGACCACTATTTATTTTAATTTTTGTAGATTCGAGAACAATGTTTACTATTAGTGAAGCTATTATTCCTACAAATAGCAGTATTATCAAAATTGCTATTATCGCATCTGAAACAATTATTCCTTTCTCTTTTTTTAATATTTGCTTTATAGTCATATTCTTCCCTTTCTAATTACACTAAAAACCTTTTTATATAGTTAACTGATTAAAATCATTGACACTTCAAAAATTCCTATTAGTATAAATATCATAAAAGCAATTATTTTAAATTTTTCATTTATCTTTTTATTGTTGTTTATAAAAGTCATAAGCATAAATATTGGTATATATATAATATATCTATATATACTTGTATCCAATATGTATAGATATATCATATACGCTACTTCTGATATAATCCCAAAATTGAATACTGAGGTTTGTATTTTTTTGTTTTCTTTTAATATTCCTATTATAATAAAAATCGTACTGAAAAATAAAATTCCGAAAATTAAAGTCGCTATTTTTGAATATTCTATGTTAAGCAAATCTATATCTAGTAGAATTGCATATAGCAAAAATACTATACCTGATAATGTTTCTATAATAATATATCTTGGTCTTATTTTTTCTTTACAGTATCTACATTTTCCACCTAAAAATATATAACTAAATACTGGTATTAAATCCCAAAAATTTAATCTATGATTACATTTTGGACAATATGATCTAGTATGTGTTATATCTTGTTTTAGAGGAATCCTATAAACTGCTAAGGTATAAAAACTACCAAGCACAATACCAATTGCAAACATAAAAATGTATATTATTGTATTCAATTTTTTCTTCCTCTCCTGTTTTTTTATAAAATTAGGCATATACACTTTTAATGCATATGCCTATGCGCTTTTTCTATTATGCTCCTTCGTCTGTTCCATTCATTAAACTGTTAACATATTTATCAATATCTGTTTCATTATTATTGATGTTAACATTAGTTCCTAATGTGCTTTCATCTTTTACAGCATTTTGTGTTTTTTGACCTGCTTCTGCTGCTTTATCTAATAATCCAGAGTTTATAACTACTGTTATAGAAACTGCAACTAATATTAACATAACGATGATTGTGATAATTAATGCAACTAATGTAATACCTTTTTGTCCTTTCATAAAACTCTCCCCCCTTTATATATTTTTTTGTTGTATATATTTAATTTAATAAATATTACCAAATTTAATTTTGTGTTTTACACTATTTCACAGTATTGAAGAAACCGTCTCCTTCATTTTGTTCAGAACCACTGGATGTATTTTCATTATTAGTACTATTTCCATTGCCAGTGTTGTTTTGAGAGTTTCCTCCATTTGATGATGGTGCAGCAAAAGGGTTTACTTTTCCTTTGTTATAATCATCTGATTCTTCATATCTACCTAAATCTGTACTGTCCACTCTATAAGTTTTAACTATATTTTGTGTTTCAGCAGCTGTTAGTGTTTCATTTAATTCTTCTGACATTTCCTCTGATAAGGTGTATTCAGCTACTTTACTAGGTATTTTTTTGTTTGATGGTCTATAATCATAAAATATTATACCTAATACTAATATAATTGCTAAAACTAAAAGTATTATAATAAATATTTCTTTAATTATTGATTTAATCATATCCAAAATCTCCTTAATTGAATTCTATTCCTACTCCTTCTATTTTAAATGTTGCTTTTAATGTGTTTGTGTCTACAGAAGTACTGGTTTGTCCATTTTCTTCTTCTCCAGAAGTATTCTCTGTAGTAGATGTGTTTGGTGTTAATTTAAAATTTTGTATTTTAAATCCTAATGTATCATCACCCTCAATGTCATATATAAAATCTGTTATTCCTATGTATCCACCTATTATTGTAATATCTAAATCATATTTATCTGCTGTGCTCGTATCTAATAAATCTAATTGTAAGTCTAATCCATTATCTTTAGCATAGTTTTCTAAAGTTATCCAAAGTCTTTCTATCTTATACTCTTTTATTTCTACTACGCCTAATTCAGCATTGTCTGAAACATAGCTTAATTTTGTTTCATACTTTTCTTTTGCTACTTTAAGATTTCTTATTGAATTTTCTAATTTTTCTATGCTTTGTGGGTATTCTTGGTTATTAATTTGTTTCGCCATATCAATTTGTGCATTTAATTCATTGTTAGCGTTTTTTATATCATTAATACTTTTACTCTTCCACGTAGCAATTGTTACATTTTTTAGTATTATAAAGTACGTTAATATTAAAAGTAGGATAACTAAAATTGATATTAAAAACTTTTTCATTTTTTCTCCTTTACTAATATGGTAATTCTCCTGTTATTGTTATATTAATTAAGTCTCCTTGTTTTGTACCTTTAGTAGTAGTAATATTTGTCAATATTCCTTCTTCTTCTAGCACTGCTTTAAAATATCCCAATTGATCATACTTATTTGCTTGTGCTGTTATTGTTATGCTTTTACCTGATGCATTTTCTATTGATAGTAATTGAACTCCTGTCGGAATATTTTGCATTATTTTGTTTAACAAATTAGGAATTGCATTTTTACTTGAAAAATTTTCACTAATTTGTGAGTTTGCTTCATCAATTGAATCAACTACTTTTTGGTATTCTGCAGTTCTATCATCTATTAATGTAGTATATTGTGTTATTTTTGCAACTTCTGCTTCACTTGCCTGTGTTACTTCCTCTGCCTCTGCTATTTTTTTATTTATTGCACTTGATAAAAATTCTGACATAGCAATGTATAATATTATGATTAGTAGTAACATTGTTACAACCCTTAGTAATGTTGTTTCTGCAAAATCTAATTCTGCATTTATTGCTTCTTTAAAAGTACGTTTTGGCTTTTCAGATTTTACTCTTAACTTGCTAGATTTTACATCGCTAGTTAGTACTGTTAATATCTTTTGTAACGTTTGACCTCTATCACTAAAATTAGTTTCCTGATTTTTTGGTTCCAAACCTTGCATTGCTAATGCTATTGCTGAGTTAACTTCTATGTAGTCTTTGATGTTTATTTTAACATTTGTTTTCTCAATAAAGTATGGAACTAATATTTCGCATTTTTGGTCTATAAAGTTTTCTTGGAATAGCAAATCTATATTGTTTATTATAAGTCCCATTCCAGTTATATATATATTATTTATCTCTTCTACTTCACTTTCTCTAATGTTTTCTCTTACTTTTTCTATGATTTCAAGAAGTGAAGTTATAATCTCATCTAAGTATTCATTACCTTCAATTTTTAGGTTTTGACCAGCTTTTGTATATACAGTAGTATTCTTGCAAATTTCATATGCTCTTTTAACTGAATTTTCTTTTTCTGCTATTTGCTTTAGTATACCATTCATTCCTTGTTCTATCTTGTCTACTTTGTAAACACTGCCATTTATTACAGTAGTAATTTCTGTGTTTTCTTCAATATTTACTATTACGCAATTATCTTGTATTACAGTTTTGTTTATGTTTGGAATAATTGTAGGCACAGCAAACATACTAGTTGATTTATATCTGTCAAAAAGTTGTATTCTCTCTACTAAATTTGCTTTGTCGATATATGTGTATATAACTCTAACTTTATCTCTATCTTCTAAATTAGGTGCTTTTAATCTTCTAAATTCTAATGTGTTCTTATTTTTGTTATTATTGTTGCAAAAAAATTCAAATTCTGTGCTAATCGCCTTTTCTAAATCTTGCTTTTTTAGTAAATTAAAAATATTTGAGTATGTATATTGTTCTCCTTCTATGTTTACACTTATAGGTATTTGATAACTATAAGTTTCTTTTACTATTTGTTCTATTGTTTTTTCTAAATCTGAATCATAGAATTTTACGCCATATGTTTCTACTTTAACTTTGTTATGTTCTTTAGAAATTTTAGCATATTTTATTAAATTCTTTTGAATATATATTCCTAAACAACCTTGCATTTTTTAACTCCTTAGTTTGCGTTCTATATAATATTATTTTAAACTATTTTCTTTTATAGTCAATAGTTTTGTCGAAAATGTAATATAATTGTAATATTTTTGTAATATTGGTGGTTCTATATCATATAATGTATATTTTTTGTTCTAATGTGCAGAATATATTTATGTTGCATTGATTGTAAGATTGGAGGTTTATTTATGAATACTGAAAAACATTTGAAATTAACTGGTTATTCTGACGTTTCTTGGAAGGATGCTATTGTAAAAACAATTAATGAAGCTTCTAAAACAATAGATTATTTATCATCTGTTACCGTTTTAGAACAAAAGGCAAAAATTGATGGTAATAAAATTGTCGAATATTATGTAACTATAGATTTATCTTTCAATATCGATAATAATAGGGGGTGATATTTTGAAACAAATCAATACTAATAAAGAATATCAGGAATATGTTAAACAAAAATCTCCTAATTCACCCATATTAAAAAATTGTTTTAATAGCTTTTGGGTAGGAGGGTTAATATGTGCCATTGGTCAAGTTATAATGGAAGTTTGTAAATATAGGGGTCTTGATACAGAGATGAGTGCTACTATCGTATCGATTTCGCTTATATTTTTAAGTGCATTTTTAACAGCTCTTAATTTATTTAATAAAATTGGTAAATTCGCTGGTGCTGGTTCACTTGTGCCTATTACTGGTTTTGCTAATTCTATTGTTTCTCCTTCTATGGAATATAAATCTGAGGGTTATGTTATGGGAGTAGGTGCTAAAATGTTTACTGTTGCAGGTCCAGTACTTGTATATGGTATTTCTACTTCTATTTTAGTTGGAATTGCATATTTAATTTTCAATGGCATGTAAATAAAGGAGGAATATAAGAATATGAAAAGGTTTGGTTCTCAAACTATAAAATTTGATAATCCCATTACTATATTAGAAACAGCTTCTATTGTTGGTCCTAAAGAGGCTGAAGGACCTATGGCAGATTATTTTGACAAGTGTTTAGAAGATGAATTCTGGGAAGAAAAAACTTGGGAAAAAGCTGAAAGTAAGATTATAAAAGAAACTGTTAATATGAATATTATGAAAGCGGGTTTGTCTGCTACTGATATTAATTACTGTTTTGCTGGAGATTTACTTAATCAATGTATTTCATCAAGCTTTGGACTAAGAGAACTTGGTATACCACTTTATGGCATTTTTGGTGCTTGTTCAACTTTTGTTGAAGGTATGCAACTTTCGTCTATTTTTATTGATGGTGGTGCTGCAAGTCACTGTCTTGCTTCTGCTTCTAGTCACTTTTGTAGTGCTGAAAAGCAATTTCGTTTTCCATTAGAACTTGGAAATCAAAGGCCACCAACATCTCAGTGGACTGTTACAGGAGCAGGTTCTGCCATCCTTTCAAAAAGTGGAGATGGTCCTTATGTAACATATATTACTACTGGTAAAGTTATTGATATGGGTATTAAAGATGCAAATAATATGGGGGCTGCTATGGCACCTGCTGCTTTAGATACTTTAATTACTCATTTTAAAGATACTCAAAGAAATCCTAGTTACTATGATGTTATTTTAACTGGAGACTTAGGCTATGTTGGTAAAGATATTCTTACAGATATGGCAATGTCTAAAGGTTATAATATTAAAGCTAACTACAATGACTGCGGTGTTTTAATGTTTGATAAAGCTACTCAGGATACCCATTCTGGCGGTAGTGGCTGTGCTTGCTGTGCTACCATTTTTTCAGGATATTTATTTAATAAGTTAAAGCAAAAAGAATTGAAAAAAATTCTTCTTATTGCAACTGGTGCATTAACTAATTCTACATCTTCTCAACAAGGTGAGAGTATTCCTGGAATTGCTCATGCCATTGCAATTGAGACAGATATATAATGCTTTACATTTTTCTTTGGAGGTGAATGTTATGCAGGATTTTTTTAATAGTTTAGATTGGATGATGTTATTACGTGCTTTTATTGTTGGTGGTGCTATTTGTATTGTTGGTCAAATTCTTATTGATAAAACGAAGCTTACATCTGCTAGAATTTTAGTTGTTTTTGTTACTCTAGGTGCAATACTTGGTGGATTGCGGAATTTATCAAAAGTTAGTAGATTTTGCTGGTGCCGGTGCAACTGTACCTTTAACTGGTTTTGGTAATTTACTAGCAAAAGGAGCAATAAAAAAGGTAGAAACAGATGGTCTTATAGGTGCATTTACTGGTGGTACAGCAGCTGCTGCTGGTGGTATTGCTGCTGCAATCTTCTTTGGATATATTGCCTCTCTAGTTTCAAAACCAAAAATGAAAAAGCAATAATGCTTTTTCATTTAATACATATATTATTTCTTCTTTTTTACAGAAAAGCCAAATGTGCCAATTTGTTTTCCCATTTCAAAATATTTACCATTTGCATATGCTATCAAGTTACATTTTGTTATATCAAATGCTCCATTTTCATCAATATATTGATTATCTGCATCTATTGATAAAACATCTGCAATAAACATATCATGTGAACCTAATTTTCTTATTTCCTCTACTCTGCATTCAATAGTTACTGGACTTTCTTTTATACCAGGACACTTAATATGATTTAATTTTTCTTTTGTTAAATTCATTTCTTTAAATTTATCTACTTTTGCTCCTGATTTTACCCCACACCAATCAGTTGCAAAAGCTAATTTTGCAGTTGTTAAATTTATTGCAAATTCTCCTGTACTTTTTATTATTTCATAAGAAAATCTTTCTGGTCTTACGGAAATATAAACCTTTGCTGGATTTGTATTTAAAATTCCTGTCCAAGCAACTGTAAGAATATTTGAATCTTCCATATCTCCACAACTTACCATAACTGCTGGTATAGGATATATAAATGTTCCTGACTTCCACTCGGTTTTGCTCATATTATCCTCCTAATTTAAATATTTGTTTCTAGGTTGTTTCCATTTGTTTGTTTATTTCTTCTTCACTACTTCTCATTGCCAATATTGTTTTCTCAAATAATGTATCCAAATCCCATTCTAACATTTCAGCGCCCTGTTTTATAATATCTCTTGAACACCCTGCTGCAAATTTTTTATCTTTAAATTTCTTTTTTAAGCTAGATACTTCCATGTCTTGTACGCTTTTTGATGGCCTCATTTTTGCTGCTGCCCATATTAAGCCTGTTAATTCATCTGTAGCAAATAATATTTTTTCCATTATGTGCTCTGGTTTTATGTCTGAACATATTCCATATCCATGACTACATACAGAATGAATTATACTATCCTCAACATTATTTTCTTTTAGTAATTCAATACATTTTTTGCAATGTTCTTCTGGGTATAATTCAAAATCAATATCATGCAATAACCCAACTATTCCCCAATACTCTCCATCTTCACTTAACTCCTTTGCAAAATATCTCATAACTCCTTCTACTGTTAATGCATGTCTTATGTGAAATTCTTCTTTGTTATATTTTTTTAAGATTTCTAAAGCTTCTTCTCTTTTCATATTTATAATCAGTCCTTTCGCTTTTTTACATAATATTTTTTTGTTAGAAAATGCTAATAATTTTTAAATTTATTCTTTTTTTCTTAAGAGCTATATTCTTCCATGTTTTCATTTACACAATATATATTAATATTCTTGTCATATCTATAGTCTCCTTGTGTAACGATTCTATTATACATATCATTAAATTGCTTTATAGTCTCTGGATTTTCACTAATATTCAACATGTAATTTTCTAAATCTTCATATTTTATTCTTGTATATTTATTGAAAAATCTTTTTCCCCTATATATTTCATTTTCTGGTATATAGATATTCCCTTTCATTCTTTTGTTTGTGAAATAAAATAGCATAGGTCGAAATTTATTTTTATCAAATATTTTTAGTTCTCTTACTAAATAAGCATATGTTTTTAATAATTTTCTATTTATATCTATAAATTTCCCTGTATCATGGTCATCATTATACTTTATTTCTACATAATATACCATGTTTTCATTTTTATCTTTAAATAATACATCTACATCATGTTGAAATTTTATTGTTTTTAAAGTTTTGTCAGATTCATTTTTTATTATTTGTTCCAATAATTTTTCATACTTCTCTTTTAATTCTTCATCAGTATATAAATTTACTTCACAATCTGTTATATATGTGTCTATTAAATTTTCTGTTTTTTCACTAATGTAGAACTTATTTGACCTTTTCCCAGAATAATCTTCTAATATTTCATTACTAGGATTTTCTAATAATATTTGATGAATAGCTTCTTCTATAAAATTTCCAAATTTAATATTCATAGATTGCATTATTCCTCCAAATATTCTATATTTTATTGGAATAAAATGAATCTTTTTTTCATGTTTTTTCTTTAACTGCTTAATTTTCTTTTCACTGCCAGATGTTTCTATCATTATTGCTATTGATTTTTTCATTATTTTGTCTAAAATATTTTCCATACATTTACTCCTAATTTTGAAAATTATTTTGAAATTTATACCTTAAAGAATTAAGTTCAATAAATTGATTGTTATCATTTATCCAAAAATAATCCCATCCGTTATTATTACTTAATCCTAGATGTTTAGCGGACATTTTATGTATTGATAAAATATCTTCTCCATCATTAATATATCCGTTGTTTTCTATAGTACCAATTTTTTCTTTATATTTGTTAAATACTTCTTGTCCTTCTTTTAAATATTTGACCTTCAATAATTTTTCCATTGGAACCTTTGGTGGTTTTATTTCTAATTTTAAATCTGATATATCATCATGTATAGTTTTAACTCTATCAATCCTCTCTTGTGCAACATTAATGTATTCTTCTTCTCTTTCTATTCCTATATAATTCCTACCAGTTAGTTTTGCCATAGCTCCAGTTGTTCCTGTTCCGAAGAATGGATCTAATACAATGTCTCCTGGTCTTGAAGAAGATATTATTACATTATATAAGAGTTTTTCTGGTTTTTGAGTAGAATGTACTTTTTTCCCCTCTTTATCTTTAATTCTTTCATTTCCTATACAAATTCCAATATTCCACACACTTTTTTCTTGTTTGCCATTATTTAAATGTTTCATGGTTTTATAATTAAATATGTATTTTGCATTTTTATTCTTAGTACACCATAATAGTGTTTCGTGAGAATTTTGAAATCTTGTGCCTCCAAAATTAGGAACTGCATTTGGTTTTGACCATATTACATCATTTAAAATCCAAAAACCTAAATTTTGCATAATATATCCTATTCTATAAATATTTTGGAATGAACCTATAACCCAAATGCTCGAATTTTTTTTCATTACTCGTTTACATTCTTTTAGCCAAGCCGTACAGAACTCATCATATTCTCTATAGTCGCTAAATTTATCCCACTCATCTTCAACTCCTTGGAATTTTGCTCCATTAGTTCTATGTAATTCGCCTTCTGTTTGCATAAAATAAGGAGGATCTGCAAATATTAAGTCCACACTTTCATCAGGTAATTTTTTTAAATTTTCAATGCAATCTCCTTTTATAATTTTATTTATATATTTATCTATTGTATTCATCAATATATTGCCTCCTGTTTATTAGTCGTCCCTTTAGCTAATTTTTATTATAACAATAAATGTCAAATATTGTCAATACAGAATACATAATTCTTCGTCTTTCTAATAAGTAAAAAATTATTAATTAATTATCTTCTCCAATAATTCTTTTAATTGAGTTATTTTATATTTATAATCGATATTTTCATTCTTTCTATTTATCCATACTGCTTTAATTCCAAGTTTTATGCATCCTGCAACATCTACATCTAATTTATCACCAATCATTATACATTCTTCTGGTTCTACTTTTAATTTCTTACAAGCTATTTGAAATATTTTTTCATCTGGTTTAGCAAAACCTACTTCACTGGATATTATAATTTCAGCAAAATATTTTGTTATACCTGTTTTTTCTATTTTTTTTCTTTGTTGAATACCATCTCCATTAGTAACTACTGCTAACTTATACTTATTTTTTAATTTTTCTAATACATCAATTGTATCACTAAATAATGTCCAATTTTTTTCATATAGCTCCAGATAAATTTTTAATTTTTCTTTCGCATCATTGTCTTCAATTTTTATCTTGAAATTTGAAAAAAGCTTTTTAATTCTCTCAATTCTTAATGTTTCAAAATTAATTATTCCTTTATAATATTTATCGTAAAGTTCTATTGTAATTTTACTCCATATTTGTGCAAATTCATTATCCTCTATGTCATCAAAGTTACTAAATAATTTTTTAAAATTACAAATTGCTTTATATTCTGCAGTTCTACTATCTACTATAGTATCATCTAAATCAAATAAAACTGCTTTTAACTTTGGATAAGTTTCCATTTTTATCATATCCTTTCTTTTATTTTAGTACCTGTATAATTCTTTATATCTTATTATTTCTGCTCTTATCACACTACATATATTTTAAAAAATATGTTTTGTGTTGTCAAGTAATATTTTTAAATAAAATAAATAATTTGGTTGAAAAAAAATGAACAATGAAAATGTATTCATTTTTCATTATTCATCATCTACTATGCCAATAGGCAAACTTTGGCTC
>ERZ1643249.290-NODE-290-length-62210-cov-20.211150_pt1 | contig 62210 bp, 54 predicted proteins | sample MGYA00579263_ERZ1643249 | MGnify/ENA primary metagenome ERZ1643249 (study PRJEB29033, sample SAMEA4952264) | chicken gut metagenome | biome: Broiler Chicken; feature: Gastrointestinal Tract; material: Caecum | place: Ireland | collected 2018 | study: Broiler...
TTTGCAGATTGACGATTATATCGGCATACTTTTTGAAATCGACCGATTGCATTTTTAAAACTTCGGTTTTTAATGCTTCGATATCGTGCAACGATCGCGTGAGCGTTTCGATTTGTGCCTGTATTGCCTTGCTCTGTTCTGTCAGGGCGGCGGCAACTTCATCGGGCGTATCAATAGAAGTTAATCTGTTTTTGATTTCGTCAATCGAAAATCCCAAAGACTTCAATGATAAAATTTGGTGCAGTTTTATTATATCTTTGTCCGTATAAAGTCTGCGCCCGCCTTCGCTTACCGCGGAGGGGCAAAACAGTCCCTCGCGGTCGTAGTATTGCAGGGTACGGACGGTAACGCCCATTTTTTTTGCAACTTCGCCAACTGTCATATATCCCTGTGGAATTGCTCTGTAATCAGCCATATCTCTATCACCTCGCTGATATTATAATTCATTACGCGGCGTAACAAGCAAGCGTTTTCATATAATTTTTTTAAACAAAATAATGACTGCCCGCCCGCCGCCTTATTGCGTCCGATTGTTTGCGCCGCGTCTGCCTTCGCTCAAGCGGACTCTACTTATTTTATTCGCCGCCGCCTTGACAGCGGCGCTTATTTTTTATACAATAAAATTGTAAAGTCGGCTGTGCGGGCATTGCCGCGTTCCGATGATGCACGGATAAATTTTTACCGCAAGTTTTAAATTATGAATTTCGGCACTTTTATTTTGAATTTTGTTTTGCAGATGGTGTTCACGCTCGGCCTTGTGGTGCTGTTCGGCGTGTGCATAGCGCTGTGCAACGGCGCGTTCTACCGCAATTTCGGCCCGCGCGGGCGCACCCTTTGTTACGTCACGGGCTTTATCGGCACGCCTGTGCACGAGGCCTCGCACGCGCTGATGTGCCTTGTATTCGGCCACAGGATATTGGAGATTAAGTTCTTTCAGCCCGACCCTTCAAGCGGCGTTCTGGGCTATGTGCGCCATTCGTACAATCCCAAAAATATCTATCAGCGCATCGGCAACCTGTTCATAGGCATAGCGCCCGTTCTCGTCGGCGCGCTCATTCTCGCGGGACTTTTATACCTCCTGCTCCCGGCGCTCTTTTCAGATGTCGCGGCCGAGCTCACCGCCGTAGATTTTATAGACGATTTTTCCTCTTCGTTCGGGCATATCGGGCGGGCTTTTGCGCTTATGTTCTCATATATCGGTACCTGGCAGTGGTGGGTATTCGTGCTCGTCGGCAGTTTTATCGCCCTGCACATGACGCTCAGCCGCGAGGACATAAAAGGTGCGCTTTCAGGCCTTGTGACCTATGTGCTCATATTCCTTGTCGCCGATATCGTGCTCGCGCTCGTAAGTCATGCGGCGCTTTCGGCATTTACGTGCGGAGTGGTCGCCGCGGGGACGTTCCTTCTGTTTTTCTTCTGTATATTCCTCGTGATCTCGCTCGTGCTGCTCGCAATATCGTTTATAGTGCGCGGGATCATGCGCATGCGCGCCCGCCGCTGAATGCGGAGCGCGCACATATTCCCGTTTATTTTATATAAAATTTATATAATGCGCTTAAAATTTAATGGTATTTCAAATTTGCGTTCACATTCGTTGCGTTCAAATCCGGCCGGTCTGCCGTTGTGTTGAATATACCGCCGGTTGCGCGGCGGCAATAAATCTGAGGTTTTCTGGAGAGATTATTAATGGATCAAACACAAAAAAATATTGCCGCGTCTGTCGGCGTGATATATTTTGTATTGCTTGCGCTCTCTGCTGCGGCATATATCATTTTGCAGATATTCGCGCTCAAAGCAGTTGCCAGCGCGCTGTTCGCCGCCGGAGCGCTTGCTTTTTTGCTTTTTGCCTGCCTTCGACGTGAAAAGGGCTATCATTTATACAAATATCTCATTCTTCTGGCCGCCCTATTTTGTCTTGCCGGCGACGCGGCGATAGACAGCAATACTATAGTCGGCATTATTTTGTTTGCGGTGGGCAATATTCTGTATATAGCCGCATTTCAGTCGCTGAACTGCGTGGGCTGGAGCACGGTTATACCCGCCGCGGCGCTATTCATCTTCTGTATATGCTGGATATTATTTCTGATCCCGCCCTATGTGCATCTCGGCGCCCTCGCGCCCGCCATAATCATATATGCCGCCATAATATGCGTCATGTTCGGCAGGGCGTTGGGCGTGTTGTTTGACAACGCTATAGATATAAGGGTGCGTGTGTGTGTATTTCTGGGCGCGCTGTTGTTTGCCGTGTCGGACGTCTTTCTCACTCAGAGAGATTATTCGGGCTCGGGGGAGTTCACCATATTCGTCAAACTCAATCTGATGACTTATTATCCCGCGCAGTACTTTCTCACGTTTTCGGCGCTGCTCGCCTCGTTCAGCGGCGGAAGGCGGATAAAGGCAGAGATGAACGTGTTCAGAAGGCTGTATTGCCGTGCCTTCCAGTTCGCGTTCAAGCTTGTGATACCCATTCTGCCCTACCGCCAGCCCAAGCCCCTTGCTGACAGTGCGGAAGCTGCGGAACTTCTCATAAGCAAAAATAAGAGGAGGGCGCTCATCGTCACAGATCCGAACATATACAGGCTCGGACTGTGCGCGCCCATATGTGAGGAGCTTTCGGCGCGCGGTTTGGATTATTGCATATATTCAGATACCGTTGCCAACCCCACGACGGTCAACTGCGAGGCGGCGGCAAAACTGTTTAAAGAAAGAGAGTGCGACTGCATGATAGCCGTGGGCGGCGGCTCGGCCATGGACTGCGCCAAGGGCGCGGGCGCACTTATAATAAAGCCAAAAAGGACGCTGCAGCAGATGCGCGGCGTTTTAAAGGTGTTCGGCAGGCTCCCTCTGTTCATAGCCGTGCCGACCACTGCGGGCACGGGCAGCGAAACGACGATAGCCGCCGTCATAGTAGACGATAAAACGCGCGATAAATTCACCGTGATATCCTTCTGCCTTGCCCCGCACTACGCAATTTTAGATCCTCTCATGACGGTCGGCCTGCCGCCCTCTGTCACGGCAACGACGGGCATGGACGCGCTCACGCACGCTGTGGAGGCATACATAGGCGGCTCTACTACGCGCCTTACGCGCAGGCTTGCGGTGGAGGCGGTTAAAATTATCCGCGCCAATCTGTATGCCGCCTATTCCGACGGCAAAAACGAATATGCGCGCCGGCGTATGCAGTATGCGGCATACTGCGCAGGGCTGGCGTTTACCATATCGTATGTGGGATATGTGCACGCGGTCGCCCACTCGCTCGGCGGAAAATATAACACGCCGCACGGCCTGGCAAACGCCGTGATACTGCCATATGTGCTGCGCGGCTACGGCCCCTCCTGCCGGAAGCGCATCGCGCGCCTTGCAAGAAAGAGCGGCGTCGCCGATATCGCGCAGAGCGACGAGGCCGCGGCCGACAGGTTTATAAGTTTTGTCGAAGAGCTCAACCGCAGCATGGATATCCCCGCAAAGCTGAAGGTGGAGGCGGAAGATATTCCGGAGCTTTCCCGCCATGCCGACAGAGAGGCCAACCCGCTCTATCCCGTGCCCCGTCTGATGAATGCGGCGGCGCTTGAAGAAATTTACTATGAAATAAAGAAATAAAATATAATTCTGTTTTTAGTTTTTTAATTTAATTTTTTTATTATATTTGGCTTTTTAAACGGTTGCGCTTTAAGGCGCAGCAAAAAAGGAGTGCATATATGCTTGAATTGCTTGAAAATCAGCGCAGATATTTCTCTTCGGGCGCTACCCTTCCCGTAAAGGCGAGGCTTGCCGCGCTCAAAAAATTAAAGAGCGTCATCCTCGCGCGAGAGAACGACATAAACGAGGCGCTCAAGGCCGATCTCGGCAAGGGAGGATTCGAGAGCTACATGTGCGAGGTGGGCATGACGCTCTCGGAGCTCTCGTACGTGATAAAGCGCGTGCGCCGCTGGTCGCGCGATTCGGTAGTGCCCACGCCGCTCTCGCAGTATCCCGCCGCCAGCTACGTAAAAAAATCGCCTTACGGCTGCGTGCTCATCATGAGTCCCTGGAACTATCCGTTCATGCTGGCCATGGAGCCGCTCGTCGACGCGGTTGCGGCGGGGAATACGGTAATTGTAAAGCCCTCGGCATACTCCCCCGCGACGAGCGCCGTTGTCGCCGAGGTAATAAGGGAGGCATTTTCGCCCGAACACGTCACTACAGTTCTCGGCGGCAGGGCGGAAAACTCTGCGCTTTTGGATATGCCTTTCGATAAAATCTTCTTCACCGGAAGCGTTGCCGTCGGCAAGGAGGTAATGCGGCATGCGGCCGAGCGCCTCACGCCCGTTACGCTCGAACTCGGCGGAAAGAGCCCCTGCATTGTAGACAGGACGGCCGATATCGCTCTCGCGGCACGCAGGATAGTGTTCGGTAAATTTCTAAACTGCGGTCAGACTTGCGTTGCGCCCGACTATATCGTGGTACACTCTGCCGTAAAGGACAGGTTCGTTCAGGCGGTGAAAAAGGAGATAAAGACGCAGTTCGGCGAATATCCGCTGGAAAATGCCGATTACGGCAAGATAATCTCGCGCAAGCACTTCGACAGGATATGTTCGCTTATCGACGAAAATAAGGTGGTCGCGGGCGGCGGAAGGGATGAAAAGTCGCTCAGGATAGAACCGACGGTCATGGACGGCGTCACCCGCGCCGATGCGGTGATGGGAGAGGAGATATTCGGCCCTGTCATGCCCATACTCACTTACGACGATCCTGACAAGCTCATATCGGAAATCAACTCTCACCCCCAGCCGCTGGCTCTGTATGTGTTCTCCTCAAACAGCGCGTTTATAAAAAAGGTAACCGAGCGCTGCGCGTTCGGCGGCGGCTGTGTGAACGATACGATAATCCACCTCGCCACCTCTCAGATGGGCTTCGGAGGTTTCGGCGCGAGCGGTATGGGTTCTTACCACGGCAAAGACGGGTTCGACTGCTTCACGCACAAAAAGTCCATCGTCGATAAGAGCACCTTCTTCGACCTTCCCGTGCGTTACCAGCCATATACAAAGACAAAATATAAACTTTTGAAAATGTTCTTAAAATAGTTCACGAAATTCTCGCGCAGGCCGTGCGCGACAACTTCCGTGATTTTTAGGGGCCTTCTCGCGCGGCGAGCGGAAAAGTTCCGCCGCGATTTGCGGCTTCCCAAAGGAAACCTCCGCAAAGTGTCGTCGGCTACGCCTCCTCGCGCGGCCACCGTTCGGGCTTACGTTTGCCCTCGCTCATCTCGCAGCGCGCAAACAGCGCATATGTGCTGTTTGCAGAAACACGTTGCTCGTCCCTCTTTGCGCAATCATAAGAGCCCACGGAGCGTATAATTGCGCAAATTCACCCCGCTGCGCGAGAGCTTTGCTCGCTGCTCTGCCGTGCGAACGAAGTGCTGCCCTGCCGTCATCCTGAGCGTAGTCGAAGGATCTCGCCGCATTGCGGCGGACGGCAGATGATCACCGAAGGGAAACGGCAGATGCGCAGGTATGCGCAAATTGGGACGAGCAAGGCACTTCATAGCACAACGGACATCCGTTGTGCGTGCCGCAGCGAGATGAACGAGGGCACATGTCTCCGCCCGAGTGGTGACCGAGCCGCCATGCCATTACCTTAATGGCGGCGAGAGGGCTGCGGCGGCATAGCCGCCTTGCGACGTTATTTGTTTTTGAATGGCAAGTCATTGCACGGCGAAGCCGTTCAGCGCGAATAACGTTGCCGTAAGGTGACTTATCGCCTGCCTGCAATGGCGGACGACAGGAGAACGATAATGACCTATAGAGAGATCTCAAAACTCGATAAAAATTCCATACCTGCGGGACGCGAGGCGGAGTACGCCGCTCTCATAAAAAAATATATCATGCATATGAGCAGGCTCACGCGGGCATTGTCGATAGCTTTCAGCGCCTGCTTTGTCGCGCTCATGCTGTTTATAGTCATTGCCCGCATGGCGGAGCTTGTCTCCGGTTATCCTGCGGTATTCTGGTCGGTAGTCGGCGTGCTCGGCGCGGCGGCAGCGGCGCTTGCCGTGGCTGTGGGCGTGAATATGTATACCTTCAAAAAATTTTTAAAAAGATTTGAATAGGAGGCATATTTTAACAATTTATTAAAAACTGCGAGCTATAATTTTGTTGTAAAATAAAAAATGCGCGGAAACCGCGCCGGCGTCGGGGGACAGATGGTAAATATTCTTGTTGCTGAAGACGATAAAAATTTGAACAAACTTGTATGCGCCTGTCTCTCTTCGGAGGGTTTCGGAGTATGCGGCTGCTATAGCGGGACAGAGGCGCTCGAAAAGCTCGCAGAGCGCAAGTTCGACATGCTGATAAGCGATATTATGATGCCGGGCGCCGACGGGTTCGCCCTTGCTGCGGCCGTGCGCGCCGTCGACAGAACTACGCCCATACTTTTTATGACCGCGCGCGACGATATGTCGTCAAAGACGCGCGGCTTCCGTTTAGGTATCGACGATTACATAGTAAAACCTTTCGATACCGACGAGCTTGTGCTGCGCGTGCGCGCAATTTTGCGCCGCGCCGATATCGGCAGGAGCAAAAAGCTGGAGCTCGGCAACCTCACGATGGACGAGGACGAGCACACCGCCTACGTAAACGGCGAGGAGCTGCCGCTCACCGTGCGCGAGTTTGACATACTCTTCAAACTTCTCTCATACCCCAAAAAGACGTTCACGCGCGCAAAGCTGATGGAGGACCTGTGGGACTACGATTCCTCCGCCACGTCGCGCACGGTGGACGTGTATATGGCCAAACTGCGCGAAAAGACGGCCGCCTGCGACGGGTTCGAGATAGTCACCGTGCACGGCCTCGGATATAAGGCGGTTTTAAAATGAGCGCAGATTTCGGCCGCGGCGCAAAGGGGGGCGCAGACGCGGCGGCAAGGGGCGCGCGGAAAAGGGCGAACAGATACGGCGCCCAGCGCTCGTCGTTCACCTTTGCGGAGTATATTATTCTGTTTATCGCCGTTGCGGCGGTGGCCACGATCTCTACCTTCGTGAGCACGGCGCTAAACGACGCGACGGGCGGCAACACGGCGATAGTGGCCTCTGTCACGGCGGCGGTGCTCGTCGTGCTCTCGGCGGCGCTGTGCGCGGCGGGCGCGGCCTTCAGGCGGGCGCGCGCCGAAAAGCCTTTAAAGGAGATACTCCGCGCCACCGGTAAAATGGCGCGCGGCGACTTTGATATCCACTTAAAACCCCGCCACATATGGGGCAGATACGACGAATACGACGTCATTTGCGAGAACATAAACTCAATGGCGGCAGAGCTCTCCAAAAACGAGATTTTGCGCTCCGACTTCATCGCCAACGTCTCGCACGAGATAAAAACGCCGCTCTCCGTCATCTCGAGCTATGCCCAGCTTTTAAAGATGAAAAATATCTCCGAAGCCGACAGAGCGGCCTATGCGGAAGTGCTCGTTTCGGCTTCAAGGCGGCTGACCGCGCTGGCGGTGGATATTCTGCGTCTCAACAAACTTGAAAACCAGAAGATTTTTCCCGACAAAAAGGAGCTCAACGCGGGCGAGATAATGCGCGAGTGCGTGCTTTCGTTCGAGGAGAAGATAGACAAAAAGGGCATAGAGCTGGAGTGCGACATTGACGATTGCGAGGCTGTCTCAGACGAGGGTTTTCTGGAGATAATTTTTAACAACCTTTTATCCAACGCCATAAAATTTACCGAAAGGGGCGGCATGATATGCGTTTCGTTAAAAGATATGGGCGGGTGTTTTGTCGCCTCCGTGCGCGACAGCGGCTGCGGCATGTCGGCCGAGACGGGCGCGCACATCTTCGATAAATTCTACCAGGGCGACACTTCTCATGCCCAGGAGGGCAACGGTCTGGGCCTCGCGCTTGTAAAGCGCGTGATCGATATCCTCGGCGGCGAGATCTCCGTCGACAGTCGCGAGGGAGAGGGTTCGGCCTTTACGGTAAAAATTAAAAAATAATTTAATTGCGTTTTTAATTTATTTTTTTTCGGAAAATAAATTATATAAAATTTATATAAAAAATCAAATTAAAAATTAATTTTTAATTGTGCAAAATTAAATTGCGCAAAGTATATTTTAAATATATTTTAAAGCGGCGGGAGGAGAGAGTTGTGAGCCGTTGGGAAAAATTTAAAAAATTTTTAAAAAATCCCGGCATCTGGCTGCTCTTCTTCTATGCCGTGTTTGCGGCCGCGCTTGCGGGCAGCATATGTCTGATGGCGCTGAACATGTCGGAAAACCCGCTTGCTTACGCACTTTACGCCATATCTGCAATTCTGCTCGGCTACTGCATATACGCCTCAGTCGGACCGTGCAGGCGGCTGGTTTACAGCGTAATACACTCGAATAAACTTACCGAGCGCCTTGTGTGGGACTATGGTTTCCGCACGGCGGCATTTTCGGGTGTTTCGCTTGCGATAAATGCCGGATACGCCGTCCTTCAGGGAGTGCTCGGCATAATAATGCACTCTTATTGGTACGGCCTTTTTGCGGGCTACTATATCGTTTTAAGCGTCATGCGCGGCGTGGTGCTGTGGCAGGATGTGCGCTCCGACCGCAGGGAGGACAGGGCGCGCGCCAAACTCAAAACTTTTCTGGCGTGCGGAGGCATGCTGATAATTTTGTCTGTCGCATTCGCCCTGCTCGCCGGATATCTTATAATTTCAGATCGGCCGTCCAACTACGGCGTATACGGCGCGATAATGATGGCGGCATATACGTTTTATAAAATAACAGTTTCGGCAATAAATGCCGTAAAGGTCAAAAAATTCGGCGATTACGGCCTGCAGTCGCTGCGCAACATAAATTTTGCCGACGCCCTCGTATCCATATTCGCCCTTCAGATGGCGATGGTTGCTACCTTCGGCGGCGCGGACGACGGCGGTATGTATATTTTAAATATATTTGTCGGCGCGTTTGTGTTTATAGCTACGCTCGCGCTGGGTATATTTATGATAGTGCGCGCGGCAACGCGTCTTAATAAACTTCCGCCTGCAAAGCGGGAGCAAATGTCTGAAGGCGCGGCAGAGACTGCGGACATGCCTGCGGGCGAAGAAAAATAATTTCAAAAGGTACTTTACAGGATATGGCGGCGGACGGCGACAAAAACGGGGATATTCCCGAAGAGATAAAATTGCATGGCGCGCGGGACGGGGGTGCTGACAGGTTTGTGTATACGTACACGGCCCCCACCGCCGAAGAGCGCAGGGAGATAGAGGGCATACGCAGCCGGTATTTTCCCCGCAGCTCAGCCGAAAGTAAACTTGAATACGTGAGGAAGCTCGATAAAAGGGTGCGCGGTTTACCGAACGCCCTTGCCGTAACTTTGGGCGTGGTCGGTATTCTGGTGTTCGGCGGCGGGCTGGCGCTCTGCCTTGAGGGCGCGTTTGCGGGCGCAGTGGCGGCGGGCGCGGTCATCGCCGCTTTCGGCGCGGTCTTAATGGCGTGCGCAAAGCCCGTCCATTCCGTTCTGTTCAAACGCATGAAGGCAAAATACGGAGATACCATCGTAAAACTCACGTCTGAACTTTTAGGCGAAAGGGAGGACGGCTCGGAGTGATCTTATGAGTGAACAACTTTTCAGTGACGATAAGCTTTCTGTCGCCGTAAAGGCAGACGCTTCAGACGAAATAAAGAGGGCGTACTGTACGTTCGGCTGGAAACTGGAGGATGAATATGACGACGGAAACTACCGCGACATAATCCATATGGAATTTTCCCGCCCTCATTTTATAAAGGGGAAAGACCGGCTGCAGCTTCTGCAGGTGCGTTATGAAGTCGCACTGAACTTCATTGCGCGCGCCCGCCGCAGGGTAGGGGCGCGCGCCGCCGTAATTGCCGCGCTCTTGATACTGCTGGGCGCGGCGCTCGCCGCGTTCGGCATTTTCTGCAGTGTCGTTGCTCCTTCGCCGGTGTTCCTTGGCGGCGGTATAGCGCTCATGATCGCAGGCATTGCCTTCTTCGGCATAGCCGTATATGCCTGCCGCACGCTTTATTCGCGCGACAGAGAGCGCTACGGGACAATAGTTTCTATTTTAAAGGATAATATCTCTTCGATAATTTCCGAGGCGGCAAATATCACGGAGGTGCGTTATGAAGATTGAAAACCGTACCTTAAAGCGCCAGCGCAGCCCCCTCATGTTCAAATCGCCCGACGGCGACGTCATACGCATAAAGACTGAGCGCAAAGGCATGGGCAAGCTCAAAGCCATGCTCATTCTGTTTGTCGCCCTGTTGCAGCTGTGCATACTTGCAACGCTGCATACGCTCGTCGCAGTCGCCTTCCAGAGCTATCTGATCATTTCCGTCGTCCTTGACATAATAACCTGCTTCTATATCCTCGGCTCGTCAAAAAACGGCCGCTCGAAGGCGGTGTGGATAATGCTCGTGCTCGTGCTCTTTCCCGTTGGTTTTTTAATATATTTTCTTTCGGACGAAAATATATTTTTCCGCGGTTCGCGCAAGCGCTACGCGGCCATATTATCTTCGTCGCAGAATCTTGCCTCGGGCTGCGGGGGCGGGGATATGACTGAAGTCACCGCGCAGGCGTGCGCCTACCTCAAAAACGTGACGGGCTACCTGCCCTATAAAAACACGCAGGCGAAGTATTTTCCCTCGGGCGCGGGCGCCTTCGACGATATGATCGTAAGGTGTGCGGAGGCTAAAAAATTTATATTCATCGAGTATTTCATAATTGCGGAGGGCGCTCTCTTTTCGCGTTTGTTCAGCGTGCTCGAAGAGCGCGCGGCGGCGGGCGTTGACGTGCGCGTCATCTACGACGACATGGGCTCCAACGGCAGGCTCTCGCACAAGCTCAAAAAACGGGTGCGCGCATCGGGTATAAAGATATACGCCTTCAACAAACTGGTGCCCCTCTATAAGATAGGCATGAATTACCGCGACCACCGCAAGATAACGGTGGTGGACGGCGAAACTGCGTATACTGGCGGCATAAACATAGCCGACGAGTATGTGAATGAAAAGCGCATGTACGGCTACTGGAAGGATAACGCCGTGCGCATGGACGGCGACGCCGTGCAGGGATTTACGCTCATGTTTTTGCGCCAGTGGGAGTTTGTGACCAGAAAATCGTTCGACTATTCCCCGTTTTTAAAGTTGTCGGGCGGCGCAGCAGCGGCGCGCGGGAAGGCATGCTGCGATACGGGCGTGTTCCTGCCGTTTGCGGCCGGGCTTGAATACCGCGATCCCGTCGTGCGCGACATGTATGCCAACATAATAGCGCGCGCCAACGAAAAACTGTATATAATGACGCCATATTTTGTCCCCGACGAAACTATAACCGACCTGCTTGCCGGCAAAGCGCGCTCGGGCGTTGACGTGCGCATGGTTTTGCCGGGCATACCTGATAAAAAGTATGTATATCTCATTTCGCTCGACAATGCCGATAAACTTATAGACAGCGGCGTTAAAATATACACCATGTCGGACACCTTCGTTCACACAAAGTCGGTCCTGACGGAGAACTGCGCCGTCATAGGCTCGGCCAACTTCGATCTGCGCTCGTTCTTCCAGCAGTATGAAAACGCGCTGTATACGGACGATAAGACCGTAATGGAGGGACTTGCGCGCGATTTTGAGGAGACTTTCCCCGAATGCGTGCAGAGACAGTATATAAAGCGCGATATAAATTTTGCCCGCAGGCTGCTTACCGCGGTGCTGCAGATATTTGCGCCGATGATGTAGAGCAGTTCACAAAAATGCCGCTCTGGCCGAGAGCGGCATTTTTCGTGAGTTTGAGGAACTATGTTCCTCTTCGCGCGACCTTAAGGGCCCACGGAGCGTATAGTCGCGCGAATTCACCTCCAGTGAGCCCGCTATCGCGGCAAATTGTGTCGCGCTTAACGGCGAACTAAATTCGCCTTGCGCAGAATTATTGTTTTAGAAATAATTCCGCATAAAGTCCCCCTTGCAAAAGGGGGAAAAGCGAGCAAGGCGAGCGTAAAGGGGGATATATACCACTCGACGATTGTTAAGATTATTTGAAAAGCCGCATAAAGCCTCCCCTTTGAGGGGAGGTATGTCGTTTTGTGCGCGTTTTAACAGGGCTTTAACATAAATTCTATCAAATCTTTACGGCGCCTTTTAAAATTTCCAATATTATTGCCATATAATGGCAATAACAACATACGAGGAGGCTGAATGCCATGAAGGTTTACGAGCTTGAAGAAAAGGAAGAGGGAGTGCTCGCCGTGAGCGGGGAAGAAAGGTCAAAGGCAAAGCGCGGTACGGTAAAAAAAGTGCTGGCGGCGTGCGCGGCGGCGCTCGGCGTGGTGTTTGAAGCAGTTATGGGTATACCCGTGTATATGGTAATTGCGGTCGTCGCGCTGTTTGCCCTTCCCGCGGCGCTCATCTCGCGCTCGAAGAGACGTGCGGAAGAGCGCGTCCGCTGACGGCGCTCCCGTTAATATTTTTTTAACAAAACAAATACAAAACGTTTACTCTGTATTATAATTTAATAAACATTGCGCGTGTATGATGAGGGCATAAAATAAATCGAGGAGATAAAAATATGACTTCATACAGCAAAAAAGATCTGAAAATTGCGCAAAATATACGAGAGCATTACGGCGAACGCAAGGAGAGCGACCTTGAAAAACTCAGAAAGCTCGACGAGAGGGTAAAGCGCCCGGCCGATATATTTGCCTATACGTTCGGCATAGCCGGCACGCTGGTTCTGGGCGTGGGCATGTGTATATGTATGGGCGTGCTCGGCGGCGAGGGGTTGTTCCCCGTCGGCGTTGTTGTCGGCGTGGCGGGAATTGCAGTGGTAATCGTCAACTACTTTATATACCGCGCAATTTTAAAGAGTCGCAAAAAGAAGTATTCGGCCGAAGTTTTGGCGCTGTCCGACAAAATTCTCGGCGGGCAGGAGTAGAGGCCTGAAACGCCTCTTTGCAGGGCATATAAAACTGACAGCGCAGCGTATTTATGATAAAATATATACATCACATAAAACGCAAGGGGATATATAAAGTCATGTCCGAAGGAATGGGCGACTGTAGCGACGCTCACCCACGAATAGATTTTAATTTGACCTAACTTTTTTAAAGGCATAGCCGTCGGGTGCAGACCTGCATGGTTATGTCTTTTTGCGTTTTAAATTTTTTGTTACAGGAGGATTTTTTAAAAAGACGCCATGGAAGACCAACAACAACGGCCTTGGCACGCGATGTCTTACCGACAGGCCGAAGAGGTCCTGAAGACGAGCGAAGAGGGCCTTTCCGACGAGGAGGCGGCGGCCCGATTGCAGAAGTACGGCAAAAACGTACTTAAAGAGGTGAAACCTAAGAGCGTATGGAGGATGATCTGGGAACAGATATCCGACATCATGGTAATAATTTTGTTCCTTGCCATGATATTCTCGCTCGTGATGTATTTCTTGCCCGAAGATATGGGCGGCGGCGAGGGTTTGCCCGAAGCCATAGTGATCTTATGCGTGATAGTCCTTAACGCCTCGGTGGGCGTTATCCAGGAAAAGAAAGCGGCCGACGCGTTAGAGGCTCTCAAAAATATGACGGCGCCCAATGCGCGCGTTCTGAGGAACGGCGAGGAGAGTGTGGTGCCCGCCAGCGAGCTCGTGCCGGGCGATATAGTGTATCTCGAGGACGGCGCTATCGTTCCCGCGGACATAAGGATTATAAACGACAACAACATGAGCATACAGGAGGCGTCGCTCACCGGCGAGAGCGTACCCGTCCCCAAGGACGGGCCCACAGTGCTTCCGGAAGACGCTCCGCTCGGCGACAGGGTCAATATGGCGTTTTCGTCGTCGATTGTTATGTACGGCAACGCCGTCGGCATAGTCGTCGGTACGGGTATGAATACCGAGGTCGGCAAAATAGCCGATATGCTAAAGACCCAGGACGACTTCCAGACTCCGATAAAAAAGAAACTCAATTCCGTCGGCAAAATACTTACGCTCGTCGGAGTGATCGTCTGTGTCGCAATAATGGTGATAGGTTTTCTCGATACCCGTGTTCACCGCGAATGGTACGACCTCGTATTCCTCGGAATATCGCTTGCGATATCGATAATTCCCGAGGGACTGCCCGCTACGGCGACGATCATCATGGCGTTCGGCGTTCAGCGAATGGCGAAAAAGAATGCGCTGGTCAAAAGTTTGCCCGCCGTCGAAACGCTCGGTTCGGCTACGGTTGTGTGTTGCGACAAGACCGGCACGCTTACTCTGAACAAGATGACGGTGACGCATGTGGCAGTCGGTTCAGACTTTGAAATGGGAATGACGACGCTCACCGAAAATCTGAAGGATAAGTACGCCCGCGAGGTATATCAGGACCTCTTGGACGGCTGCGCGCTGTGCGGTAACGCGCATATGGATCCCGACCGCCCGGGCGAGACCATGGGCGACCCCACCGAGGGCGCGCTCATACTTTTTGCCGATAAATTCGGTATAAATTCCGAGGACTATGAGGATGAGCATCCGAGAATGTTCGAGCAGCCCTTCGATTCGGACAGGAAGCGCATGACAACTCTCAATCAGATGTCTGAAGGACTTGTCGCTTATACAAAAGGGGCCGTTGATGAAATGCTGCCGCTTTGTACGCACTATCTCACGAGCAACGGCGTCAGGGAGATGACTGACGTTGACAGGCGCAAAATACTCGATCTGTGCAACAACATGTCCAAAAACGCGCTGCGCGTCCTCGGTTTTGCCAAGAGAAAGCTTGTAAAGGTGCCCGAGAACGAGACGGACGATATCGAATTCGACATGACGTTCGTGGGCGCCGTCGGCATGATAGATCCTCCCCGAAAGGAGGTTATAGGCGCCGTTGAAACCTGCCATGAGGCGGGCATACGCGTAATTATGATAACGGGCGACCACAAGGTAACGGCGCTTGCGATTGCCAAACAGCTGCATATCTTCCGCAAGGGCAACACCGTTATAACCGGTCCCGAGCTAGACGAGATGACCGACGAACAGCTTGACGAGGCTGTAAAGGACTGCGTGGTGTTCGCGCGCGTATCTCCCTCGGATAAGCTGAGAATAATCAAATCGCTGAAGCGCACGGGTGAAGTCGCCGCCATGACGGGCGACGGCGTGAACGACAGTCCCGCCTTGAAGGAGGCCGATATCGGCGTCGCCATGGGCATAACGGGCACCGACGTCGCCAAAGAGGCCGCCGACATGATTCTGCTCGACGACAACTTTACGACGATAGAGCACGCCATACGAGAGGGCAGGCGCGTTTACCGAAACATCCAAAAGGTAATTCAATTCCTTGTTGCGGGCAACATATCCGAAATTTTAACGCTGTTTCTGGCATTCATATTCGGCTGGGAGGACCCCATACTTGCAATACATGTATTGCTCATAAACCTTGCCACCGACTCGCTCCCCGCGATAGCGCTCGGCGTGGACCCTGCCGACAGAAACGTCATGAAGGTGCCGCCCGTAAAGAGCGGAACTCTCTTTGAAAAGGGCGTTATAATCAGAATAGTCGTGCACGGATTGTTCATTACGGCTTCGGCGTTGTCGGCCTATGCCGTTGCAGAGCTTGCGCCGATAAATTTAAACGGCAATGAAAGGCACGAAGTGGCTATGACCATGACGTTTATGGTGCTGGCGCTTTCGCAGCTGGTACACGCCATAAACCAGCGTTCGAATTACGACAGCGTGTTCCGTCCCGGACAGGGCCACAATCATTTCCTGTACGGCGCTATGGCGGCCTCGCTTGCAATAGTTGCTTTTGTTTCGTTTGTTCCCGGCATTATGGACTTCTTCGAGCTCGTATATCTTGACTGGAGCTGTTATCTCATCGTGCTCGCGCTTGCAGTCTTTCCCCTTGTCGCGGTGGAGATAACCAAGGTTTTCATGCGCATATGGAAGAAGAGGCACACCGCCGCCCAGCCCGATCTGGCGGATTGATTTCGGCGACGGCGCAGCGCATAGACCGCTTCGAATTTTGTTGATACAGAGCGAAAAAACTTATTTTTAGCGTTAGTGCTGAATTAAAACAGCGGCGCGGGCGAAATTTTCGCCCGCGCCGCATTATAGATTCGGCTCGATTCAATCATTATTTTAAGGCGTTTCTGATTGACATTAAATTATTTTTTGTAATAATGCCGTCATTATAAGCGGATTGAAAATCTGTTATCTCTTTTGATTGCGTATAAACTATCAATGAATAGCTGCCGTTAGGCAAGTCGCATACAAAAACATCATCCACATAATATTCTATAACTGTTTCGGAAACGACCAGATTGTTGCTGCGGCAACTCATCATGGCAACAATATTGCCCGAATAGGTACCGCCGTACTTTTCAAATTGCGTTTCGTAAATGCTGTCATCATATGAATATGCATAACTGAAATAAGCTGTTTCTATCTCGGCTTTCGTTTCGTCCGACAATTGCTCTTTACAGGCCGCAACACCCAGACATGCAAAAATAAAGACGGAAAACATGCCTAATAATAAAAATTTTTTTATTTTTGCTCATATCGGCCTCCTTATAAATGACGTATTAAGTTATTTTTTTGCCGGTGGACGAACTGCCGTTTTTTTTAAATTGTCGGGCAATTTGATTTTAGCATAAGCGTGGGCAAATTTCAAGGGGGGAGCAGTTTATAAAATATTTTATAAATAATGAAACAGAGGGCGTCCCGCGCAAAGTTTCTTTGCGCGGGACGCCCTTTGCTTTTTGACGGCAAAAAATTTTACAAGTTTTGGCGTTAAAACGCTTTACAAATTTAAAGTATGAAAGTAAAATGTATATGTAACACTTTAAACTACGGAAGGGGAAGGTTTTATGTCTTTAAACGAAAAGAACGATAACGAAAAATTTGACAGGGAACAGGCGAGGAGGGACTTGTATGAGCTGTTCGCGGGAATTTCCAGCGCGGACGACTTTGAAAGGCTGCTCGCAGATCTGTGCACCTATACCGAGGTGGAGCAGCTTTCCCAGCGCCTTCTTTGTGCCAGGCTGCTGCTGAAGGGGTATACTTACAACAGGATAATAGAAATAACCGATATCTCCTCGGCGACGCTTTCGCGCGTGTCGCGCTGTCTGCAGCACGGCAGCGGCGGATACCGCGAAATTTTAGGGAAGTATAACGGCGGGGAAGGGGAAAATGTGTAACGATACGCTCAGCGGCGAAGAACTGCTCTATCTGAATTTAAAGGCCCTTTATGAGGGCTTCGGCTACGCCCGCTTTCAGATGCGGCGGTTCGAGGAATACTCGCTCTATGCCGACAATTTAAACTTTTTAAAGAGCCGCGACATAATAACCTTCGGCGGGCGCGACGGCAGACTGCTCGCCTTAAAGCCCGACGTCACGCTCTCTATCGTCAAAAACTGTAAGGGGGCAAAAGAGCGCGTGCGCAAGGTGTATTACCGTGAGAGCGTGTACCGCACCGACCGCCCCGGCGGGCAGTTCAGGGAGATTAACCAGATAGGTCTGGAGTGTGTGGGCGAGCTCGATTTTTACGCCGGGCTGGAGGTGCTGTACCTTGCGGCCGAAAGCTTAAAGGCGGTCGGCGGCGGGTATGTGATGGACATCTCGCACATGGGCGCGCTCGAGGGTATCGCCGAAAGCTGCGGTATGGCCTCCCTGCCCGAGGAGGTTATGGCGTGCGTGCGCTCGCGCAACCTGCACGACATGAAGACCGTGTGCATGTCCTGCGGCATGGGAGAGGACGCGGCGGGCAAGCTGCGTACCCTTCTCTCGGCAAACGGCAGCAATGCAAAAAAGCTCACGCTCCTTCGTTCGCTCTTTCCCGAAAGCGAAAAGTGTCTTTTGGCTGCAGGCGAGCTCGAGGGGTTGTTGGCCGCGCTCGGCGATACTGCGGGCGCGTTTGAGGTGGATTTTTCTCTTCTGAACGACCCTGCTTATTACAACGGCGTGATATTTCAGGGGTATGTCGATAAGTTTCCCCGCGCCGTGCTCTCGGGCGGCAGGTACGACAATCTCGTAAAAAAGTTCGGCGCAGGCTCGGGCGGCGCAGGTTTCGCTCTCTATCCCGACGAGCTCGGATTCTATATGGGCAAGAGTGACGGATATGACGCCGACTGTCTGGTGCTGTACGGCGAAGATGCTCCCGCCGCCGAGATTTTAAGGACGGTGAAAGAACTTTTCAAAGGCGGGAAAACGGCGTTTGCCGCAGGTTCGCTTCCCGAGGGGAAACGTTTCGGAGAGATAATAAAACTTTAAGTTTATTGTAAATAAAATTGTTCAAAAATACCATTTTTTATAAATAAAACTTGTAAATTTCAGGATAACGACATATGCTTAACGTGGCGTTGCCCAAGGGAAGGCTGGGCGAAAAAGTTTATAAAATGCTCGAGCGCGCGGGCTATTCGTGCGAGGAGCTGCTGAAAGATACGCGCAAACTCGTGTTTACCGACGAGAAGAGCGGCGTGAGTTATTTTTGGGTAAAGCCCACAGATGTTACGGTGTACGTCGAGCACGGCGTGGCGGATATAGGCGTTGCGGGCAAGGACATACTTGCCGAGAGCGGCGCCGACGTGTATGAACTTTTAGACTTAAAGACGGGCAGATGCCGCATGTGCGTCGCTTCGGTGAACGGTTTCAGGGAGGATCTGACGCGCCCGCTGCGCGTCGCCACCAAATTCCCTCATGTGGCCGAGCGCTATTTCTCGTCGAAGAAAAGGGATATCGAGGTGATAAAACTATACGGCTCGATAGAACTCGCGCCCATTTTAGGGCTCTCTGACGTAATTGTCGACATAGTTGAAACGGGTTCTACCCTGCGGGAAAACAACATGGGCGTTCTGGAGGAGATATTCCCCATATCCGCGCGGCTTATCGCCAACAAGGCGCGCTATAAGTTCAAGAGAGAGGAGATAGATGCCTGCGTAAAGAGGCTGAAGGAGGAACTTCCCGATGATTAAAATTTATAAAGACTATAAAACGCAGGATATCTTGTCGCGCAAGATAGACGACTACGGCGAGTACGAGGGTACCGTCAAGGAGATTTTAAAAAACGTCGCCTCGCGCGGGGACGCCGCCGTTAAGGAATACTGCCAGAAGTTCGACGGCTTTTCAGGGCAATCGCTCGAGGTGAGCGAGGATGAGTTTGAAGAGGCGGAGGCCGCCCTCTCTGAAGATTTTAAAAAAGTTGTGCGCGCCTCGGCGGCAAATATCGCTTTTTTCCATGAAAAGCAGGTAAAGACCGGTTTTGAGACGGAGAAGGAGGGCGGGGTCATTCTCGGGCAGAAATATACCCCCGTCGCCGTTGCGGGCGTGTATGTCCCCGGCGGCACGGCGAGCTACCCCTCCACCGTTTTAATGGATGTGATCCCTGCAAAAATCGCGGGGGTGCGCAACATAATTATGGCCACGCCCGTAAAGGCCGACGGCAAGGTAAAGCCCGAAATTTTGTATGCCGCTCGCGTCGCGGGGGCAGACAGGGTGTTCAAGGTCGGCGGAGCTCAGGCGATAGCCGCGCTTGCCTACGGCACGGAGAGCATACCCAAGGCCGATGTGATTGTCGGCCCCGGCAACATATTTGTGGCGCTCGCCAAAAAGCTGGTGTACGGCATAGTAAATGTCGACATGATAGCCGGCCCCTCGGAAATACTCGTCATTGCCGACGGGAGATCGAACCCCGTGTTCGTCGCGGCAGACCTTCTTTCGCAGGCCGAGCACGACAAGCTCGCTTCGGCGGTGCTGGTTACAGACAGCGAAGCGCTCGCAGAGGCCGTACAGATTGAAATTGAACGGCAACTATGCCTCATGCAACGGCAGGAGATAGCCCGCGCCTCTATCGAAAACAACGGCAAGATAATCATATGCGAGAGCATTGAAAAGGCCATAAATATCGCCAACGAGATCGCGCCCGAACACCTCGAGCTTTGCGTGGACGAGCCCATGGCCTACCTGGATAATATAAAGAACGCAGGCTCTATATTCCTCGGCAGATACACGCCCGAGGCATTGGGCGACTACTATGCCGGCCCCAACCACACGCTGCCCACAAACGGCGCGGCAAAATTTTCTTCCCCGCTGTCTGTTGACGACTTCGTGAAGAAGTCATCCTATATCCGCTATACGCAGGGCGAGCTTTTAAAGGCGGCGGAAAACGTTATAAGATTTGCCGAGAGCGAGGGGCTGTTCGGCCACGCAAACTCTGTAAAGGTGCGCGTCGAGGCGGCCGCAAAGGGCGACAGATAAAAACCTGAAAAGCCGTTATTTGCGGCATATATTGGGGGCAATTGAAAATAATGAGTGAATTTCTAAGTAAAGATCTGAAGGGGCTTGAGCCCTACGTCCCCGGCGAACAGCCGCAGGACAGGCGCTATGTAAAACTAAACACCAACGAGAGTCCCTTTCCTCCCGCACCCGGTGCCGTTGAGGCGGCAAAGGCGCAGACAGGGGCTTTGAACCTCTATTCCGATCCCGTCTGCGCGCCGTTGAAGCGCGCCGCGGCCGCGGTTTACGGCCTTGAAGAGTGCAATGTGACGACGGGCAACGGTTCTGACGAGAATCTGGCGCACATATTCCGCGCCTTTCTTACGGATAAGGGCGTGGCCTTCCCCGATATAACATACGGCTTTTATCCCGTGCTGTGTTCGCTTTTGAACATGGGGCACAAAACGGTGCCCCTCAAAGAAGATTTTTCCATAGATATTTCCGACTACGAAAATATTGATTGCCCCGTATGTATAGCCAATCCAAACGCGCAGACGGGCATGTATCTGCCTCCTGCAGAGATAGAAAAATTGCTTTTGCAAAACGCTGGCAGACTTGTTATAATAGATGAGGCGTATATCGATTTCGGCGGCACGTCGTGCGCGCCCCTCGTCAATAAATATAAAAATCTCATCGTCGTACAGACGATGTCAAAATCGCGCTCGCTTGCGGGCGCAAGAGTGGGCTTTGCCTTTGCCTGCAAAGATATAATTGCTGATTTGGAGAGCGTGCGAGCCTCGTTCAACCCGTATAATATCAACCGAATGAGCATGTTTGCCGCGGTTGAAAGCCTTAAAGATAAAAGTTATTTTGAAGAGTGCACGCAAAAATTTGCGTTCGTTCGCGAATATACCGCGGTCAATCTTATGGAGCTGGGGTTTAAGGTACTGCCTTCGAGGGCAAATTTCCTGCTCGCTTCGCACAAAAGCATAGGCGGCGGGGAGCTGTATGCAAGGCTCAAAGAGCGCGGCATACTCGTGCGCCACTTCTCCGATGAACGCATCAGAAATTTTGTGCGCGTCAGCATCGGCTCAAAGGAGCAGATGGACTTATTTTTGGGCGCTGTGCGCGCCATACTTGGGGAGGTCTGAAAATGAGATACGCCGAAGTCAACAGAAAGACAAACGAAACGGATATACAGATAAAGCTCACGCTTGAGGGTAGCGGCCGCTACGACGTAAAGTCGGGCAGCGGCTTTTTCGACCACATGCTCGAGCAGTTCGCCCGCCACGGCGGGTTCGATATATATCTGCGCTGCAAGGGCGATACGGGGGTGGATTTTCACCACTCGGCCGAGGACTGCGGCATAGCGCTCGGCACGGCGTTTTTGCAGGCGCTGGGCGATAAACGCGGCATATGCCGCTATGGATGGGCGGCTCTTCCCATGGACGAGGCGCTGATATTGTGCGCCGCAGACCTGAGCGGCCGCACGGCGCTCAACTTCGACGTCTCTTTCCCCGGAGAATACCGTCTGGGCGATTTCGACTGCGAGCTGTTCAAGGAATTTTTCCTCGCGTTTGCGCGCGCCTGTCCCATGGCGCTGCACTTCAAAAAACTGTACGGCGAAAATAACCATCACGTGGCCGAGGGTGCGTTCAAGGCCTTTGCAAAGGTGATGGCGCAGGCCGTTAAGTTGGATCCCGAAAGAGGCGGGGCGCTCCCCACCACAAAGGGAGTGCTATGATAGCGGTTATAGATTACGGGGTGGGCAACCTCTTTTCGCTGTCCGCCTCGCTGAAATATATCGGCGCGGAGAGCGCCGTAACTTCAGATGAAAGTGTAATACGGGGCAGTTCTGCGATAATCCTGCCGGGCGTGGGTGCCTTTGCCGACGCATACAAAAAGCTGGAAAACAGCGGTCTTATCCCCGTTTTAAGGACGGAGGTGGCGGCTGGCAAGCCCGTACTCGGCATCTGCCTGGGTATGCAGCTGCTGTTCGACAGGAGCTTTGAATACGGCGAGCATGAGGGCCTCGGGCTCATTCCCGGCGAGGTGCGCCCCATAGCACCCGATTTAAAAGATAGGCTCAAGGTGCCGCACATGGGCTGGAACAGCCTCGATTTTTGTCGGCCCTCGCCGCTGTATAAGTACTTAAATGGCGGGGAGTATGTGTATTTCGTGCACTCGTATTATGCCAAAAACTGTGAAGATTTCGTCACGGCGACAAGCTCTTACGGCGGCATCGATCTTACGGCTTCGGCCGAACGCGGCAACGTATTCGGTACGCAGTTCCACCCCGAAAAGAGCGGCGCAACGGGACTTAAAATTCTGCGCGCATTTTCGGAGATGAAGTAAATTTTTGAAGATGAGTTAAATTGCCCCCAATATATCCTTTAACTATTCTGCATTTTTACTGCTGAAGATAATGCTGTGATAGGTACCGTTAAAGAGGTTTGATGATATGAAAATTTACCCTGCAATAGATATCCGCGGCGGCAATGCCGTGCGCCTTAAACAGGGCGATTACAATAAGGAGACGGTGTATTCCGCCGACCCCGTCGAAGTCGCCGAAAGGTTCAAAGAGGCGGGCGCAACCTGCCTGCACGTCGTCGATCTCGACGGCGCGCTCGAGGGCGAGCTTGTAAACAGCGATATAATCAAAAAAATCGTCGGGCGCACCGGCCTGTATGTTCAGGCTGGCGGCGGCGTGCGCTCGCTCACACGCATAGAACAGTATTTAAACGCGGGCGTGAGCAGGGTAATACTCGGCTCGGCGGCCGTCGACAACTTTACCATTGTCACCGATGCGGTAAAGTTTTTCGGAGGTAAAGTGGCGGTGGGCGTCGATTCGTTCGGCGGCAAGGTCGCCGTGCACGGCTGGAAGACCGTTACCGATATAGACTCCATTGATTTCTGCCGCAAACTGCGCGAACTCGGCGTTCACACCGTGATATTCACCGATATCTCGCGCGACGGCATGTTGGGCGGCTCGAATTTTGCCGCCTATGAAGAACTCGTAAAGATAAAGGGATTAAGAGTGATCGCCTCGGGCGGGATCAGTAATATTTCAGAGATAAAAAAGCTCGCCGAAATAAACGTGCGCGGCGTTGTGCTCGGTAAGGCGCTGTACGACGGCGTGCTCGATTTAAAAGATACGATAAAAGAGTGCCAGGATGTTAGCTAAAAGAATAATCCCCTGCCTCGACGTAAAGGACGGCATGGTGGTAAAGGGTAAAAATTTTGAAGGCATACGCGAGGTGCAGTCGCCCGTCGCGCTCGCGCAGAAGTATAACCTCTCGGGAGCGGACGAGCTTGTGTTTTACGACATCACCGCCTCGGCAGAGGGCAGGGCGCTGTTTGCCGACACATTGAAAGAGGTCGCCTCCTGCATATTCATTCCGCTCACCGTGGGCGGGGGCATAAACTCTCTGGAGGATTTTGACCGCGTTTTAAAGTGCGGGGCCGACAAGGTGAGCGTAAATACGGGCGCCATACGCGATCCCTCGCTCATAGGCCGCGCAGCAAAGCGCTACGGCGACCAGTGCGTGGTGCTGTCTATGGACGTAAAGCGGGTGGATGATAAGTTTGTCGTCTTTTCGCACGGCGGGCGCATTAATACGGGGATATATGCCGACGAATGGGCCTACCGCGGCCAGGAAGAGGGCGCGGGCGAGCTCGTTTTGAACAGCATAGATACCGACGGCGTGAAGGGCGGTTTCGACTGCGAGATGCTGCAAAAGGTATGCGCAAAGCTCTCTATCCCCGTGATAGCCAGCGGCGGCGCGGGCAAAAAGGAGGACTTTTTGCAGTTGTTTAACGAGGTGCCCCAGGCCGACGCGGGGCTTGCCGCCTCTATATTCCACTTTGGCGAAGTGGACATAGGCGAACTCAAGGAATATTTGGCCGCAAACGGCGTCCATGTCAGAAGATAGCACGGTATTTGCGGCATATATGCGGTGCAATTACAAAAAAATCGCGTTTAATGGAGATATATTATGAAACTTTTGGATCTTGACAAGCTGGTGTTCGACAAGGACGGACTCATCCCCGCCGTGGTGCAGGATGTATATTCCAAAAAGGTGCTCACGGTGGCATATATGAACAGGGAGAGCCTGGAAATAAGCATAAAGCGCAAACTCACCTGCTTCTATTCGCGCTCGCGCAAACAGCTGTGGCTAAAGGGCGAAACCTCAGGTAACTTTCAGCACATCGTTTCGATAACCGCCGACTGCGACATGGACAGTCTGGTGATAGAGGTAGCTAAAGACGGTCCCGCCTGCCATCTCGGCACAGACAGCTGCTTTACAAATGCGGTGTTTGAAAATGAAGATTTAAACGACTTTACCCTCGACGAGCTGTATGACCTCATCAAGGGGCGCAAAGACAACCCGCAGGACGGCTCATACACGTCATATCTCTTCGATAAGGGGCTGGATAAGATACTCAAAAAGGTAGGCGAGGAGTGCACGGAAGTAGTAATAGCCGCAAAGGGCGGCGACAAGGAGGAGACGGTATTTGAGATATCGGATCTCACATATCATGTGCTCGTGTTGATGGCCGAATACGGTATAACCCTGAACGACATAAAGGCCCAGCTTGCTTCCCGCCACGTCATAGACAAAAAGGTGAAACAGGAAAAGATGCAATAGTGTTCACAAAAATTTAGCGCGGGCCGCGCGCTAAATTTTTCGTGAGATTGAGGGGCCTTCTCGCGCGGCGAGCGGAAAAGTTCCGCCGCGATTTGCGGCTTCCCAAAGGGAACCTCCGCAAAGCGTCGTCGGCTACGCCTCCTCGCGCGGGCACCGCAAACGCATATGTATGCGCGTTTGCGACGACCGAGGCGGCAAGCAATTACATTGTTGCCGCCGAGACACCCTGCTTGAAACATTAATTATTTTGAAGTGTTCACGAAAAATCTTTTGCCTTTGGCAAAATCTTTTTCCGTGAGATTTACGGGAAGTCGTGAAAAAGAGGTGTCGGCGAACTAAATTCGCCTGCTCTTTTTCCGAACATGATTATTTTTAAAATGCCGCCCCTTTGAGGGGAGGTGCCGAGTGAAACGAGGCGGAGAGGTTCTTTGGCAAAGAGTTATTCCTTGTAAAGTTTTTAACGCTCGCGTCAGCTCGCTAAACTTTACTGCGGGAAATTCGCCTTGCGCAGAGTGATTATTTTTAACAAATCAACAAAACGGTGAAATGATGCCACTGATAAAATCAAACGTGCACACGCACACTACTTTCTGCGACGGGAAGGACGGCATGGAGGAGATGGTAAAGGCGGCGATAGATATCGGCTTCGATACGCTCGGGCTCTCCTTCCATTCCTACACCCCGTTCGATCCGTCGTATTGCATACGCGACTATCTCGCCTATATGAAGGAATATGGCCGCCTCAAAAAAGAATATGCGGACAGAATATGGCTTCTGAACGGCGTTGAGCTCGACCTCTACGGCGAGCGCCCTTCGGTGTGCGACTATGTTATAGGCTCGGTGCACTATTTTAAAGCGGGCGAGCGCCATTTCCCCGTGGACTGCCGCGCCCCCGCGTTTGTAAAGATAATAAACAATGTGTTTGCGGGCGACGTGTATGCCGCGGCCGAACTGTTCTATAGCGAGGTGGGCGAGCTTGCAGATAAAGTCGCCCCCGATGTGTACGGCCATTTCGACCTCATCACCTGTTCAAACGCAGAGCACGGCCTTATCGACGAGTGTAATCCGCGTTACAGGCGTGCGGCGCTTTCTGCCGTCGAAAAGCTGCCGCAGGGCGCAGTGGTGGAGGTCAATCTGGGCAGGGTGTTCAGGGGCAGCGGCGGCATGTATCCATCGCCGTGGCTGTTGAAGGAGCTCAATGCGCGCGGCTGCCGCTTCATGCTCTCATCGGACGCGCATAAATGCGAGGCGCTCGGTTTTATGTTCGATCAGACGTGCGCTCAGCTGAAGGCATTCGGGGTAAAGTCGCTCGTGCGCTGCAAGGGGCGCGGCCTTGAAGAGGTAGAGCTGTAAAATTACAAAGTAAACTGTGTAACAGCGTCTGCGGCGCCTTTGGCGGTACGTTTGCCTCTATGTACGCCCCAAACGTTAATTTTTAAGCGCGGCGGCGCGGAAATTTTTTCCGCGCCGCCGCGCTTAAACCTTATAATTACAAGTTTTATTTGCGATAACTAAATTTTTTTACAACTTTTTTACAATTTAGTTTTTAAAATTTGCGTTTTTATCTCCACAAACAGAAATTTTATGGTATAATGTAAAGGCTAAATTGTAATACGGCATTAATGTGCGGAGAGGAAAAAGGATATGAGGATAGGTATACTTACGAGCGGGGGCGACTGCCCCGGGCTCAACGCTGTGCTTCGCGGCTTCTGCAAATGCGCGTTCAACATCTTCGATGAGGTGGAAATACTGGGCTTTACAGACGGCTACGCGGGGCTGATGAATAAGAATTATCGCACGCTTACCCCCGCCGACGTGGAGAACATTCTCGATATGGGCGGCACCATACTCGGCACTTCCCGTCAGCCCTATAAGCTGATGACGGTGAAGGAAGGGGACGCTCCCACAAAGCTGCAGACCATGGTGGAGAATTATAAAAAGCTCAAGCTCGACTGCCTGGTAACGCTGGGCGGCGCGGGCACGCACAAAACGGCTTCCCTCCTTTCGGTCGAGGGGTGCAACGTGATAGGTCTGCCCAAGACGATAGATAACGACATATACGGCACCGACATTACTTTCGGGTTTCTGACGGCCGTCGATATTGCCGCCGGCGCAATAAAGCGCATACGCACCACTGCCGACAGCCACTCCCGCGTGTTCTTCGTGGAGGTTATGGGCAACAAGGTGGGCTGGCTCACGTTGTATGCAGGGCTCGCTTCGGGCGCTGACGCAATTCTGATTCCTGAGATCGCCTACGACGAGGACAAGCTCGCGCAGTTCATAAAGGACAAAAAACAGAATTCGCGCTCGGTGGTGATAGCCGTTGCCGAAGGCGTCGTCAGCTCGCGCGAGGCAGCCATGAGCAAGAAGGAGCGCAAGGACTATCTTGCAGGTTTCGGCACGGCTTCCGCGGCGGAGAGGCTGTCTGCGCTGATGTCGCAGTCTACGGGCATGCAGTGCCGCTCTACGGTGCTCGGCCACATTCAGCGCGGCGGCGAACCCTGCGCATACGATAAATTTATTTCGACCGAAATAGGCGCTTACGGCGCGCATCTTGCCAAGGTAGGCCGTTTCGGCGTCACCGTATGCGTGCGCGGCAACAAACTGAGCTATAATATGCTCGTCGATATAGCGGGCAAAACCAAGCGCGTGCCTTCGGACGGGCAGCTGGTGCTGCTGGCGAAAGACCTCGGAATTTACTTTGGAGAGTAGTAAATATTAACCTGCCCCGCTTTCCCTCGTATAAGCGTCGCATTACTTTGTTGTGCTTACGGCTCCGTTCGGCCATTTACGCTTTAGTAAACTCCCTCACGGCTTCCGCGCACGCCTCGTACTGCTCGCTTCTCCGAGGGTTATCCAAGCGGAAGAATGCGGCCCAGCCTCCCATTAAGGACGAGCCTAACATTTCTCCAAACAATGGACACCCATTGTTTGAGTCGGGCGAGATGAGCAAACGCATATTTTAACGCGTTTGCGATGACCGAGCAAACGGCATTTTTCATACCGTTTGTGAGACGGAATTGAAGGAGGGGTTCGCGCAGGCATATGTTGTGGCACAATCCCTCAGTCTTGCTAACGCAAGCCAGCTCCCAAAATTGCGGTTTCCCTTCGGGAGTCTCCGCAAAGTGTCGCTTCGCTCGCGCGCAAGGGCGCCTTTATTGCGGCAATTATTATTTTAAAAATAATTACTCTGCGCAAGGCGAATTTAGTTCGCCGCTTACGCGCGGTCGCCTCGTGCCTCGTTGGTCGGCTCCGCAACGCCTCACGCTAATGCTCGGCATGTTGCGGTCTCTCCGCGGCACACGCACAACAGGTGGCTGTTGTGCTATGAAGAGTGCCGCTCGTCTCAATTTGTCGCGAAAGCGAGATCTGCCGCTTTCCGCAAGCGGAATACCTTCGGCAGAGCAGCGGGCTTTGCCCTCGCGCACTGGAAGTGAATGGCGGGGGATGTAATAAAAATAAATAATGCCGAAGGACGGTAGCCCGAATTTAGTTCGGGCGTTAAGCCGGACTACGACAATATAAATCTCACGGCAAAGATTTTTGCGTAGCAAAAAGATTTGCGTGAACTTGCATCGTGGAGAAAAAAAGGATGTATGCAGTAATAGACATAAGCTCGACGAGTATCTCTATGCTCGTCTGCGGCAAGGACGGCGCGCGCCCCGCGTATAAGTACAGGGAGGGCCTCTCTGCTTTAAGCTATACCGAGGGCGGCAAGCTCACCGAGCACGGCGTGGAAAAGATATGCGAAAAGATTGCCGTATTCCAGGATCAGTGCAAAAAATTCGGCGTGGAGAGGCTGTACGTCGTATCTACGGCAGCCATGCGCTTTGTTGACAATGCGGAGGAGGTCTTTGCCGAAATAAAGGCCAAGACGGGCGCCGTCGTCAACCAGCTCGACGGCGAGACGGAAGCTTATTGCGATCTCATCGCCAACGAAAAGTTCCGCTCTATGACCGGCCCCGTTATAATCGATATCGGCGGCGCGAGCATAGAGCTTTGCGACCTTACAAAGGGCGGAAAGGATGGCATAAAGTGCCTTAACTTCGGCGCTCTCACGCTTCAGCGCAAGTTCGTAAAGAGCGTCTATCCCGACAAGGACGAGTGCGCCAAGATTAAAAAATATATCAAAAAGGCGCTCGCAAATGAAGAGCTGCCCTCGTATGCGGGCGGCACCGCCGTGCTCGTCGGCGCGACTACGCGTTCGATATACGAGATCTACCGCGATTACTACGATATCGACGTCACCGAAAACATGACGATAGAGCTTGAAAAGCTTAAAAAACTGGCAAAGAAACTGATAGAGGCGCCCGACAGGTCTCACCTTCTCATCAAGAACGCGCCCGAAAAGATTTACTTCATCGTGGTGGCGCTCATCACGCTCGTGCAACTTTTAAAGAAACTCGGTTTTGCCGGCATAGCCGTGAGCGACTGCGGAGTCAAGGAGGGCTATTTAAAGCTCGCCCTCTCCGGAGAGGAGAAGGCTGAAGTTTCCCCTTTCTTCCCCGAAAGGCCTGTAAAGGAGATAACGTCGGTAGAAGAACTCGCCGAGCACATAAAGCTCAGGCAGAAAGCCGGAAAGCCCTCAAAAAAGAAGGATGAGAAGTCTGAAGAGGGCGCGGTGGACAAGTCCAAAAAATCTGAAGAGAGCGAAAAACCTGCAGAATAAGGGGCGCGCCGTATATTTCAGGCATCCCGTCCGCTTTACTGCGGTATTCAAATAACAAAAATTGCGCGCGCAAGTCGTCTGTGCGGCGGCCTTGCGCGCGCGGGCAAGGAAATATGGCAAACGATAAAACACCCATAAAACTTATCAAGGGCATATACGTAAACCGCGAACTTTCGTGGATAAAGTTCAACCTGCGCGTTTTAGAGCAGGCGGTCGATGCCGATACGCCCGTCCTCGAGAGAGGTAAATTCCTTTCTATCTTCACGTCGAATTTAGACGAATTTTGCATGGTGCGCATGGGCAGCCTTTACAACGAGGACAGGCTCCACCCCGACGCGCGCGACAATAAGACCAAGCTCACTTTCGGAATGCAGCTCAAGGCCATAGCCGACAAGGCGCCCAGACTCTATGAGATGCGCGAACATGCCTTCATGCATTTAAAGCGCGACCTTTCGGAGGCGGGCATAAACATACTCAATTATTCGCAGCTATCCGAGGGCAGAAAGGCTGAACTTAAAAAGATGTTCAACGCAAAGGTGCTGCCGCTGCTTTCGCCCATGGTGATAGACGCAAAACACCCCCTGCTGCGGTTTGAGAACCTGCGTTGCTACATGCTCTATAAATTAAAGAAGAACGACCACACCATGATAGGCGTAATGGAGTTTTCGGATAAGCTCGATACTCTCTTCCGCTTTTCGGGCGGCAAAAAGTTCAGCTTTATAACAATGGAGGAGGTAATACGCAATTTAGGTTACCTGGCCTTCCCCGGTTATACCGCCACATCTTCGATTATGATAAGGGTGACGCGCAATGCCGACATAGAGACCTATGTCGAGGATGCCGACATGGAGTATAACTACGACTTCTCGCAGTATATGAAGAGCCAGGTTGAAACGCGCCTTGTGCAGAACGCCGTGCGCCTGGAGGTATGCGGCGAGAGCAAGTCGCTCATGAAGTTCGTCACCGAGGCGCTGGGGATAGAGAGCAACCTCATTTACAAGGTGCGCTCCAACTTCTCGTTCAAGTATCTGTTCAGCCTGCCGAGGAGGATAGATAAGGAGCTGGCCGCAAAACTTTCGTACGCGCCCTTCAAACCGAAGATATCCGAGCGCCTTGCCAACGCGCCATCCATGATAGACGAGGTGAGGAAGAAGGATGTGCTCCTTCGGTACCCCTTCGAGAGCATGGAACCGCTCATAAAACTCTTGAACGAGTGCGCCGAGCGCAAGGATTGTCTTGCCATAAAGATAACCATATACCGTCTTGCCGATCATTCGCGCATAGTGGAGGCATTGAAGCGCGCCAGCGAAAACGGCATCGACGTAACCGTCGTGATAGAGCTGTGCGCGCGGTTCGACGAAGAGAACAACCTGTATTTCGCCGGTCAGCTGCACGACGCGGGCTGCAATATAATCTACGGAATGGAGAACTACAAGGTTCATTCAAAGATAATCTCCATAGTGTTCTCCGACGACGACGGCGGCATAAGCTATATCACCCACCTCGGCACGGGCAACTATAACGAGAGCACGGCAAAGCAATATACCGACCTCAATATAATAACCGCCGACAGGCAGATAGGCGAGGACGGCGCGGCGTTCTTCCGCAACGTTTCGATATCCAATGTCGACGGCGAATATTCCCGCCTGCAGATAGCGCCCAAATACTTCAAACAGAAGATATTGGAGTGCCTCGATAATGAAATTGCCAAGGCAAAGTCGGGCAAAAAGGGTCTGTTTATCGGCAAGATGAACAGCCTCACCGACAAGGTGATAATCGATAAGCTGGTCGAGGCCTCGTGCGCGGGTGTGGAAATAAAACTGATCATCCGCGGCATATGCTGCTTCCTGCCCGGCAAGGCAGGCAAGACGGAAAATATCAGCGTGATAAGCATAGTCGGAAGATTCCTGGAGCACTCGCGCATATACTGCTTCGGCGAGGGCAAGGAGAGGGTGATGTATATCTCCTCTGCCGACCTCATGACGCGCAACACCGACCGCCGCGTGGAGATAGCCACGCCTGTTTTGGATAAGGATATCGAAAACGAGATATACAAGATGCTGCAGGTGATGCTTGCCGACAACGTAAACGCGCGCAGACTGTTGCCCGACGGCACCTACGCCCGCGTTGAAAGCGAGGGCGGCGAAAAGACAGACTCGCAGGACTATTTCTTAAAACATGTGTAAAAATTTTTTAGTATAATAGCAAAAAGCGCCTTTAAAAAAGGCGCTTTTTGCTATATTTGAGCGGTATGTATAAACGAGGCAAAACCCCCATTGTGTAAAGGGGGAAGTGAGCAAGGCGAGCGTAAGGGGGATATATATCACTCGACGATGGCAACGATTGATTGTTTATGCCGCAATAAAGGCGCCCTTGCTAAAGGGAGCTGGATTGCGATAGCGTAAGCGAAAGCAAGACTGAGGGATATATATGATTACGCGAGACAATATGTTCAGTTTAAGCCTTATTATAAATGCCTTTAAACTGAGGCATTTCGCTTAATACTGTGCCATAGTTAGTTATATATATCCCTCCGTCACGCTAACGCGTGCCACCTCCCAAAATTGCGGTTTCCCTTCGGGAGTTTCCGCAAAGTGTCGCTTCGCTCGCGCGCAAAGGAGGCAGTATTGCGGAGCAGAGATATTACACCCTTCCGAGGAGGAAGTCTATCGAGCAGTCGAAGTACGCGGCGACTTTAACAAGATTGTCCATAGAGGGATAAGTTCTGTCTTTCAGCCAGCCATATAATATGCTCCAAGATAAGCCTGTTTCAGTAATAAACGTATTCTGGCTTATGTGCCTGTCCTTTAAAATTTTATACATCTGTGCGCTGAACGGTTGAACGGGTTTATATTTGGTGTCCTCGCACGGATAATCTTGCAGACCGAGTAAAAAATCTGCGGAACAGTTAAAAAATTCAATTAATTTAATAAACGTCCTGTAGTTCGGCGCGCTCTTTGCGTTTAAAATATCCGAAAACTTCGTGCGCCCCGTTCCCAATTTTTCTGAAAGCATGACCTGATTCAAACCGTGCTCGTCCATGAGCTCTTTTAAGCTCTCAGCCACTTTCGACAAAATAACCATAAAATAGACCCTTTTCTACAATCTATTCTCTTCTGATAAGCGACATTTTGCTTGTCGTGTCGGAAATCAGAAGGTATAATAGAAATACACAAAAGGCATGGCGCGCGGCCTTGGTGAATAATACTTTGGAGATTTAATTCAATATGCTACAAATCAAAAACGAAAATACATACAAGACTGACGAAAAAGGTCTTTTAGAAGAATTTATTATCACAATAAATGAATACTTCAACTGCACCATTGCGCAGAGCGGGGGCATGGCTGTTATAAGCCTGAACGATGGTCAGCGCTTTAAACTCACGCTCGAGGAGCTATAAAAAGCGGCGGGCGCGCGGCTTAAATTATTTTAAACCGCGCGCCCGCCGCTCGCTTTCCTTTTCCATATTTTTATTGTTTGTACACCGTGTTTTTACAATGACGCTGTATAATATGTATAAAATATGCAGTTATAAGGAGTGCAGGGTGGAATCGGAAGAGAGCAGTTACAGCGAAATAATAGTTGCGGCCGACGTGGAGGCCAAACTTGCGGAGGTGCTCGCCTCGGGCGATGTCGTCCGCATGAAGGGCATGCTCGAGCGGCTGCGCAGGCTGATGTCGTACTACCGCTGCGCGATAATGGAGACGGAGACAAAGTTCAGGGTGCTCGACGAGCAGTTCTCTTCCCGCCATGCGCGCAACCCGATAGATACCATAAAGTCGCGCCTTAAATCGCCCGAAAGTATTTTAGAAAAGCTGGAGCGGCGCGGCTATCCCAAGACCATCGCCTCGGTGGAGCAGAACCTCACCGATATCGCGGGCGTGCGCGTGATATGCCCCTTCAAGGACGACATATACATGCTCGCCGACTGCTTTTTAAAGCAGGACGACGTAAGGCTGATAACGGCAAAGGACTACATAAAAAACCCAAAGCCCAACGGCTACCGCAGCCTGCACCTGATTGTTGAAACGCCCATATTTTTGCAGGACGGCAAGCGGCAGATGAAGGTGGAGGTACAGCTCAGGACCATAGCCATGGAGTTCTGGGCCAACCTTGAGCATAAATTGCGCTACAAAAAGAACCTGCCGCCCGAACTTGCCGCCGTCACGGCGCAAAAACTTTTCGACTGCGCCCGGAAGAGCGCCGATCTGGACGACGAAATGGGGCGCATACGCACCACGATAGAGGGCGTGTGAGCCGCAGGAGCATATAATTTAAGTAGGTTTAATCAGGGGCGCCGCCCGCGCAAAATTTGCGCGGGCGGCGCCCTTCAAGTTTTCGGCCGCTTCAAAGGCGTTTTGGTGAACGTATTTTCACAAAATTTTAACGGCCGCAGTATTGACATGCGGCCGCTTCCGTCATATAATGTAAATGAAATATGTAAACAGTAAAAACAATTAATAGTGTTGTCATATTTTTTGCTTACAAATAATCCGTTCATATGACAGCGCAGGGAGGCATTATGAGTTTCGTTCAGTTTACCGATGTCTGCAGGTACTACACCATGGGCGACAATGTTATCAAGGCGGCCAACGGCGTGAATTTCACCATTGAAAAGGGCGAATTCTGCGTAATAGTCGGGCCATCGGGCGCGGGTAAGACCACCGTTTTAAATATGCTCGGCGGCATGGACAGCGTCACCTCCGGCGAAATTATCGTAGACGGAGTGAAGGTAAGCGACTTCAAGGAAAAAAAGCTCACCGAATACCGCCGCTACGACGTGGGTTTTGTATTCCAGTTCTATAACCTTATTCAAAATCTGACCGCGCTCGAGAACGTGGAGATAGCTTCCGAGATATGTAAAAACCCGCTCGACGCGGCCAAGACGCTCGAGGAGGTCGGCCTTGCCGACAGAATGAAGAACTTCCCCGCGCAGCTCTCGGGCGGCGAACAGCAGAGGGTGTCGATCGCAAGGGCGATAGCCAAAAATCCCAAACTGCTCCTCTGCGACGAACCTACCGGCGCTTTGGACTACGAAACGGGCAAAACTATATTGAAACTTCTGCACGACGTCTGCCGCAACAACCAGAAAACTGTAATCGTCATCACGCATAACTCAGCGATAACACAGATGGCCGACAGGGTAATACACATAAAAAACGGCACCGTCGTAGGCGAGGAGCTGAACGAGAATCCTATGCCCGTTGAACAGATAGAGTGGTAAAAAAGTGATTCACAAAAATTTAGCGCGGACCGCGCACTAAATTTTTCGTGAGGCCTTAGGAACTAAGTTCCTCTGGCGGCATATTTAAGAGCCTACATATATAGGAATGCCGCCATTCACCTCCAGTGAGCCCGCTTGCGCGGCAAATTGAGTCGCGCTTAACGGCGAACTAAATTCGCCTTGCGCACATTTTTTTATTTAATTAAAATTATTCCTTGTCTTGCTCGCTTTTTAAGCGGGAAGGGTTTGTGAAGTTTTAGCTTTTTCAGTGCACATATTGCCTTTTTAAGAGGTCATTATGAAAAAATTCTCAAAAAATATAGTTAAAGAATTTAAAAACAGTTTCGGCAGGTTTCTCGCCATTATGGCGATAATCGCGCTGGGCGTGGGATTCCTTATAGGCATTTCCCAGGCCACGCCCGACATGAAGACCTCTATGTCGGACTATCTGAAGGATAACGCCGCTTACGATATCGACGTAAAGGCCGCCTATGGCCTTACCCTCGCAGATATAGATAAAATTTCCTCTGCGACGGACGACAGCGGCGACGAGGTAGTCTCCGCATATATGCCGGCTGTCACAAGCTCGGTAATGGCCGGCATAGACGGCGCCAATGAAACGGCGGTAAACCTCATCGGATTAGATTTTTCGGTGGTCACCGGCGATAATGCGTCGGGCGACTACCTCAACCATCTCACGCTTGAAGAGGGCAGCTGGCCTTCGGCCGCCGATGAAGTCGTCGTGGAGCGCGCCAACAACTACTTTGAGGAGGCGGAGATAGGCGACAAAATCGTTATCACCGACGAAATTACCACCGCCAACAGCACCTACGGCGACATCTACGCGCAGAAGGAATTCACGGTAGTGGGCATTGTCTCCTCGCCCGACTATTACTACCGCGACGCGCGCGAGGTTACCACCGTGGGCACGGGTGTTGTCAGCCTCGTGATGTACGGCAACTACTCGCTCGAGGAAGTCGAAAACGCGGACGGCGGGACTGAATACGTCGCCTCGGACGACAGCGTGTATGACCTTTCAAAGGAAAACAGCCTCTTCTGGTCGCTCAATCTCGACAGCTATGACCTCGGTTCAATGACCATTCCCCTCGATCCCATACGCGAAGACAACATACTCTATACCGATCTCTGGGTGCAGATATCAGGTTCGGACGGTTATGAATGTTTCTATACCGATTATAAGGATTATGTCTTAAACAATGCAGCCTATATCGAGGAAATAGGAAACGAAATCAACGCCGAAGTCAACGCCGCCATAGAGGACAGCTTGCTCTCGGGCGCGGTTCCCGCAAACGCGAGCTGGTATGTTTTAGACAGGGCGAGCACCAACGTCAGCTACGTAAGCTTTGACATGAACGTCGAAAAGGTGGAGGATATCGCGGGCATATTCCCCATATTCTTCATAGTGGTGGCGGCGCTCGTCGCGCTCACCTCCATGACGCGAATGGTCGAGCAGGACCGCATGCAGATAGGCACATTAAAGGCGCTCGGATACAGAGAGAGTACCATAATGATAAAATACCTCGTCTACTGCATCCTCGCCTGCATAATAGGCCTCGTCGTGGGCATACTTCTGGGCTTCTCGATAATGCCCAACATATTCTGGAACGCATACAGGACGATGTATTTCCTGCCTTCGCTCTACCTCGGCTTCTCGTGGTGGCTGGCGCTGGCCGTGGTGTTCGGCTCGCTTGCAGTGACTATTGTGGTGACTATAATCGCCTGCCGCACCACCACCAAGGAAAAGCCCTCCACGCTCATGCAGCCCAAGGCGCCCAAGCCGGGCAAGCGCATACTTTTGGAGCGCTGTACCCCCATATGGAAGCGTATAAAGTTCAAGTGGAAGGCGACTATCCGCAATATTTTCCGCTATAAAAAGAACATGATACTCACCATAGTATCGGTAATGGGCTGTACGGCTCTCATTTTAACGGGCTTCGGCCTGGGCGACAGCGTGGCCGCCGTCACCGAACTGCAGTATAACGATATCATATTCTATGACACCGTTGTAAGTTTCGACGGCGACTATGAATACGCCGACGGCGACGAGCATACGCTTGAAAGCTATATAGATTCCCTCGGTGAAAACAGCTATACCGACGTATACAGCGAGAGCGGCCAGCTTATCTTAGGCGACTCGCGCGAGAGCGCGGATATGTATCTCGTGACAAATTCAGAGCAGTTCTCGAACTTCGTAAGCCTTCATTCGCGCGCCTCGGGCGATGCGCTCGACGTTGCGGAAGACGGCATAATAATTCCCGAAAATATCGCAACCGTATACGATATCTCGGCGGGGGACGAAGTGACCTACCGCACGGCGGACGGAGCCGAGCTCAAGCTCACAGTTTCGGGTGTGTGCGAGTATTACACGGGTTCCGACGTGTACATGAGCGCTGATAATTTCACCGCCGCAGTAGAGGCTGAGGGAGGAACTGTCGACGTATCGTCCAACGCTTACCTCATAAAATACGGCTACGGCGAGGATGAAGACGCCATGAACGCCGCCGCTGAGTCGCTTCTGTCCGACCCTGCCGTTACGGGCGTGGAATTCACCTATACCACTTTGCGCACCTTCGACGCGCTCAATGATACAATGAGTTTTGTAATTCTCATTCTCGTCGTCTGCGCGGGCGCGCTCGCCGCGATAGTATTGTATAACCTCACCAATATTAACATAGACGAGAGACGAAAGGAGATAGCCACCCTGCGCGTTTTAGGCTATACCAAATGGGAAGTTGCGGGCTATATTTACCGCGAAAGCGGCATTCTGACGATAGTGGGCGCCCTGTTCGGACTGCTTGTCGGCTGGCTGCTGCACATGTACATCGTCGGCAGGGTGAACAGCGTGTGGATGATGTTCGGCAAGGCGATAGCGCCCTTAAGCTTCTTATGGGCATTTCTGATTACGCTCGGCTTTGCTATAGTCGTATATGCCTTTATGCTGATAAAGCTGTATAAGATAAACATGGCCGAATCTTTAAAGTCGAATGAATAAAGCTGTTGCCGCGCCGTACAAATGGCGCGGCAACGCATACATAACCGGGAGAATGTTTCATGGATAAAAAACAATTGCGCGACGGACTCATGGCGCAGCTGTGGCGTATGTACAGCATGGATATAATGCTCTATCTCCGCGAATTTCTGGTGGGCGAAACGGCGCTTTTAGAGTGCATAGCCTCGTCGGGCAGAACGCTCACTCCGGGCGAAATAAGCGAAAAGATGCACTTAAGCCGCGCGCGCACGGCGAATATTCTGCGCACTCTGCGTGAAAAGGGGTTTATAACAATGGAGGTCGCCGGCGATGACAGGCGCAAGATGCTCGTGACCATGACGGCCGCGGGCGGTGCGCACCTTGCGGGCAAACACGCCTATCTGGAGCGCTATTTCGACGAATACGTCGACGTGCTCGGCGAAAAAAACATATCCGATCTCACCGCCCTTTTAAAAGTCACTGCCGACAGCGAAGAGGTGCTCATGCAAAAATTCGGCAGAGGGAATGTGTGACTTCCTCAGTATGGCAGGCGGCGGGCCGCCTTGCCTGAGCAATTATCGAAAACGAAATATAGACGGAACGGAGTCCTCTCTGCATGAGATCAAAAATGCAGAGAGGACCTTTTTTGTGATCAAAATATAAAAAAAGTTATAAAAGTTCAAAAACGCCTGTTGACTTTGAAATAATAAGTGATATAATATAGGTGTAAAGGTAGTTATTTATGTGATTCATATAAAAATTTGTTTTCTTTGGTAATTTTCACACCGGTGGTTATTATAGTAATAAAAAGGAGGTGAAACAAATATGAAGTACGGCAAATACATAATTCTTATTCTGTTCGGCATTGCAATGTTTTGCTTCGGTCTTATAGGAGCTGTATATTATGCCAATGGTGGAGAATATATCTGGTTGTATGATAGTTCTATCGCTGGTATAATCTTAGGCTGGATATTCAGTTTTGCCGGCCTTGCCGGAGCCATGATAGAGGGGGTAGTAAGATTTATCAACAGTCGAAAAAAATAGTAATTACTTTGTATGCTAAGGAGAGAAAAATAAAATTATACCGTATGGCTTGGAACAAGCGGCGGTTCGGTTACGTTTGCTGCCACTGAAGATACGTCCACCGTGGCGGTTTCAGATAATATACCGTATAGTTACGATATAGGAGGATGATATAAAAAAATGCGGCGCGGGATGTCCGGCGCCGCATTTTTTAATTTGTTTTATTTACCTGTGCGCCTTTTCGCTGTGCATATCGCGGTTTGAAAGGCGAAGGCCCCAGCCGCTTATTATCGGCGAAATTATCAGCCACAGCGCCGCTACGGCAATTATCACGTACAGCGTAATAGAACCCGCCGTCCTCGGCCCCTGGAATATCCAGCTCACCAGGTTGAAGTCGAAAATGCCGTAAAGGCCCCAGTTGAGCGCGCCTATTATGCACAGGATATAGGCAATAAAATTAGCAACTACCATAGATGTATCTCCTTGCAAATAAGTATGCGCCGTAATTTTTTTATTATTCGCATGTAATTTCAAGCCCCCGTGCGGCATTTTGCCGTGTGATTTTGCGGGCGGTATTGCAATTGCGGCGGCTATGTGTTAAAATATACATATATGGGCAAAAAAAATAAAAATTCAGGGCAAAACACCCTTTTAAAAAAGGCAGAGATGCTCACGGGGCGCGACTTCTGGCACTCATGCGCGGACGAGGAGGAGGGCATACCCTCTGTATGCTTTTCCGACGGGCCGCACGGCCTGCGCGTGCAGGCGGGCGAGGCCGATAACTTCGGGCTGGAGCGCTCGCTGCCTGCGACCTGCTTCCCCACACTTGCGGCGCTCGCCTCTTCGTGGGACAGAGGGCTGTTATGCGGCGTGGGCAGGCGGCTGGGCGAGGAGGCGGCCTCATTCGGGGTCAACGTGCTCTTAGGCCCCGGCGTGAATATAAAGCGCAATCCGCTGTGCGGCAGAAATTTTGAATACCTCTCGGAGGAACCATACCTTGCGGGCGAGCTCGCGGCGGAGTATGTGCGCGGCGTGCAGGGCGAGGGCGTGGCGGCGTGCGTAAAGCACTTTGCCTGCAACAGCCGCGAGTGGGCGCGCACTGTGTATTCCGCAGAAGTCTCCGGGCGCGCCCTGCGCGAGGTGTACCTTGCTCCGTTCGAGGCGGCGGTAAAGCGCGGCAAGGCTGCGGCGGTGATGACGGCGTACAACAAAATAAACGGCACATACTGCTCGGAAAACAGGCGGCTGATAGCCGATATCCTGCGTGGCGAGTGGGGCTTTGAGGGCATAGTCGTGTCCGACTGGGTGGGAACTGACGACCGCGCCGCGGGCGTTGCGGCGGGCGAGGATCTGGAGATGCCCCGCTGCAACTTGACTCCCGAAGAGATAGCCCTTGCCGTATCGCGCGGGGAGCTTGAAGAAGGCGATATCGACGGCTGTATTGCCCGCCTCAAAAAATTTGCGCAAAAATACGCCCGTCCCGCCCTCGGGACTTTCGACAAGGACGAACATCTCGCATTCGCGCGGCGCGCCGCCGAAAACTGCGCCGTGCTCTTAAAAAACGAGGGCGCCCTGCCGCTTGATGTTGGCGCGCAGGTTGCAGTAATAGGCGACCTTGCATTTATTCCGCACGTTCAGGGCGGCGGCTCCTCCCGCGTGAACGGCGCGGCAGACGACGTGATTTCCTGCCTTTCGCAAAAGTTTAAAGTGCGCGCAGAGCGCGGCTATGAGCGGAGCGGAAAAGCCAATAAAAAATTAAAAAATCGCGCCTTAAAACTTGCAAAGGGAGCGGAGCACATTATTTATTTCATGGGCCTTACCGAGCGAGAGGACGCCGAGGGCGGCGACAGAGAGAGTCTGTATCTGCCCGCCTGCCAGAGGGAGCTGCTCAAAGAGATGTACGCCGCGGGCGTGCGGCCGATAGTTGTGCTGTGCGCGGGCAGCGCCGTAGATTGCAGCTGGGACAATATGGCCCCGGCAGTGTTATATCTGCCGCTCACGGGCGGGGGAATGGGGAGCGCGCTCGCGCGCCTTCTATGCGGCGAGGCGAACCCCTCGGGCAAGCTCGCGCAGACTTTTCCGCTTGATTATTCCGACTGGCCCTGCGCCGCAGAATTTGCAAAAGACGCATACACGTATCGGTACGGCGAGGATATTTTCGTCGGCTACAGGTATTTCGACGCGGCCAATCTGCCCGTAAAATACCCCTTCGGCCATGGCTTTTCGTACACCTCGTTTGAATATTCGGGCCTGAACTGCGAGGGCGGCACGGTCAAATGCAAAGTCAAAAACACGGGCGCGCGGGGCGGCGCGGAGGTCGTCCAGCTGTACATATGCCCGCCCGAGTGCGGCATCGCCATGCCCGAAAAAAAGCTCGCCGCGTTTAAAAAGTTATACCTCGAGGCGGGAGAGGAGCGCACCGTTGAGCTTGCGCCCGACATATTCGCCATGCGCGCGTTCGACGAAAGTGCAGATAAATTCGTCGTGTTCGGCGGGCAGTACGGCGTAAAAATAGGCTCGTCCTCCCGCGATATCCGCCTGGAGGGGAGCATGTTCATAGATGGCGTGCGTCCCGCGGGCTCGGTCGCGGCGGAGCGCGAGGATATCATTGCGGCCGCAAAGGCCGCGCATATGCAGCAGGCGGCAACGGGCGGCAGGCGTGAGCGCGTTGAGATAACCATGCACAGCCCGCTCATCGATTTGAAGCGCGCAAGGGGCGCGCTCGGCAGGCTGATATATAAAATTGCCGACTTCTATTGCACAAGCAAAAAACAGACGGCGCTTTTAACCTTCCGCTATATAACCGTGCGTTCTGCCATGCAGTATGCGGGGTTCAATCTCGCGCGGGCGCACGGCTTCGTTGACGTCTGCAACGGAAATTTTTTAAAGGGACTCAAAAAATTAATAACAGGCAAGGAGAAGATATGAGAGCTGCAATCTACGGCGCGGGCGCCATGGGCACGGTGCTGGGCGCATATATCACCAAAAACGGCGGCGAAATCGACCTTATAACGCGCAACCGCGCGCACGTTTCGGCGCTTAAGGAGAGAGGCGCGCGCATAACCGGAACGGTAAATTTCACAGTGCCCGTAAGGGCCCTTCTGCCCGAGGAGATGGAGGGGGAGTACGACGTAATATTCTTGATGACCAAACAGCGGCACAACGTCGAAATTCTGCAGTTTCTGCTGCCCCATTTAAGGGCGGACGGCGTGGTGTGCACCACGCAGAACGGTTTGCCGGAGCCGTCTGTTGCGGCGGTCGTCGGCGAGGAACGCTGCGTGGGATGCGCTGTATCCTGGGGCGCCACGTTCGTGGGCGGCGGCGAGGCAAAGCTGACCACCCGTCCCGACGGGCTGGAGTTCGCCCTCGGCACGCTGTATAACAACAAAGATAAACTCTCCGCAGTAAAGGAGCTGCTCTCTTTAATGGGGAGGGTGGAGATCGAGGAAAATTTTATAGGCGCGCGCTGGTCGAAGCTCGCCATAAACTGCGCCTTTTCGGGACTGTCGGCGATAAGCGGTCTCACTTACGGCGATATCTGCGACGATAAGTATGCAAGAAAGGTGGCGCAGGCCATATTAAAGGAGTGTTTCGACGTGGCCGAGGCGTGCGGAATACGTCCGGGCAAGATACAGGGACACGACGTGGCCGCTATAATAGGCTACCGCACCGCGCTCAAAAAGCGCATATCATATGCGCTCATTCCCGTAGCCATGAAAAAGCACAGGCAGCTCGTCTCAGGCATGTATTATGATCTGAAGGCGGGAAAGGTCTGCGAGGCCGACCTTGTAAACGGCGTCGTCTCTGCCTACGGCTCGCGCGTGTGCCGCCCTGCCGTGCTGAACGGCCTTGTGCAGGATATCGCGCACCAGATCGAGCGCGGCGAGCGGAAAATTTCTCCCCAAAATATCGAAGAATTCAAAAAATATGTGTGATATGGCCGCGCATACGGCGTTTTCGTTAACTTTTTGTTGCAAATAATCCCTTCAGGTGCTATAATTTTTTAAATAAAAACTGCGGTTTTGCAGTTTGAAATAGGTTTTCGGGTAAAATTATGGAAGAAATTTATTATCCCTCGGCCGACGGCGTGCACAACGTTCACGCCTGCATATGGCGTCACCGTGGCGAGATCATTGCAATTTTGCAGATAATTCACGGAATGGAGGAGTACGCCGCGCGATACTCAAAGTTTGCGCAAATGGCGGCGGAGCGAGGGGTGCTCGTTTGCGCGGAGGATCACCTCGGCCACGGCGGCACCGCGGACGGCGACTTCGGCCACTTTCCCAAGGACGGGGAGGAGCTTGTTTTGAAGGATATCGCGGAATTGACTTCCCGCGTAAGGGCAATAGCTCCGGGCGTGCCATGTTTTGTCATGGGACACAGCATGGGCTCCTTTTTCTGCCGCGAATACATAGCGCGCAACGGCAGGGAATTTTCCGGCGCGATAATTATGGGTACGGGTTTTACGGGCGCGGGCACGCTCTTTTTTGCCCGGCTTGTCACAAAAATCATAGGCGGAATATACGGACGGGAACACAAGAGCAAGTTTATTTCCAAACTCGCGTTCGGCGCTTATAATGTAAAATTCAAACCCGCCCGGACGGGCTATGAGTGGCTCTCCAAAAACGAGCAGAATGTAAAGGCTTACGTTGCGGACGAAAAGTGCGGCTTCGGATTCACCTGCGGCGGCTTTATGGGGCTTTTCGGCATAATTAAAAAGTGCTGCTCGAAGTCGGCTTTTGTCTGCACGCCCAAAGAGCTGCCTATATTCACCGTTTCCGGCGCGGACGATCCCGTGGGCGCATACGGAAAGGGTGTTAAGAAGGTTTATAATAAGTATCGCGCCGCAGGCGTAAAGGACCTCTCGCTTAAGCTGTATAATGAGGCCCGCCACGAGATTTTAAATGACGACTGTGCCGAAGAGGCGTGCGCGGATATATTCTCTTTTATCTTCGGCCGAGCGCAGATAAAATAATTTTCAATTTATTTTTAATTTAATTAATAATTCAATTGAATTTAAATTTAAATTAATTTTTAATTTTATATTTTATATTTTTTAATTAAACTTGAGGCTTGATTTAATGATTATTAAATGGGATATTACCATTCCGGCTTTGACTGGTGAAAAAACGCGCAGGGCGTATGTGTATCTGCCGAACGGCTACGACGAGGAGCCCGAAAGGCGCTACCCCGTGATGTATATGTTTGACGGACACAACCTGTTTTTCGACGGCGACGCGACCTACGGCAAGAGCTGGGGCATAGGTGGGTATCTCGATTACACAAACACAAAGCTGATAATCGCCGCCGTGGAGTGCAACCACGAGGGCAACGGAAGATTAGAGGAGTATTCCCCCATAAACTTCAAATTCGGCGACACGCCTATCCGCGGGAAAGGGAAAAAATATATGGACTGGCTCGTCGGAGAGTTCAAGCCGTATATCGACGCAAATTTCCGCACGCTGCCGGACAGGCAGAACACCGCCATAGGCGGCAGCTCTATGGGCGGGCTGATGACGATGTATGCTCTCGCCGTGTACGGCAAATATTTTTCGCGCGGGGCGGCGCTCTCGCCCAGCCTTTGGATAGGCGGCGGTACGCCCGCCTTTTTGCAGAAGGCCAGGTTCGGCAGGCCCGCGCAGCTGTATATGGACTACGGCAGCAGGGAGTTCGGCAATCACGCCGGGCAGCGCAGGATATTTGCCGACGTCGTTTCAGACCTCATTCAAAAGGGCGTGTTCGTAACGGCGCGCATAGTGCCCTACGGCACCCATTGCGAGGCCTCGTGGCAGCGTCAGCTGCCCGTGTTTTTCAATGCTCTCGGCTTTGAGGGAGAATAAGCGAGGCTGTGCCTAGGAACGTTGCGCTGGCGCAACTTATCGTATGCGCCATAGGCGCATTCATCGTGTACGCCGCAGGCGTACTTATCACTGTTGAGCGCCATATCAATATTTTTTGATGGGGGGGGGGGAATTTTTAGTGAATATTTCGTACGGGAAATTTTATTCGCGGCACCTGGGCCGCGAAATGGAGTATAAAATTTACGGCACGCGCGGCAAGCCCGTGCTGGCCATACCCTGCCAGGGCGGCAGGTTCTATGAGTTCGAGGACATGCGCATGCTCGACGTGTACGCCCCCTATATAGAGGACGGCCGCATACAAGTGTTTACTATCGACAGTATAGACTATGAAACGCTGTTCGGTCAGGGCGATCCCCGCGCGCGCATCTGCCGCCACGAGGCGTGGATTAATTATATAATGGAGGAGGCTGTTCCGCACTTCTCCTACATAAACACGCAGGCCAACGGCTGGGAAGTGCGTTTCCTCGTCGCAGGTCTAAGCCTGGGCGCGCTTCACGCCGCCACACTCTTTTTCCGCTATCCCGACGTGTTCGACGCGCTTATGTCGTTGAGCGGGATATACACCAACGAATACTGCTTCGGAGGTTATCACGACGACCTCACTTACATGAATTCCCCCCAGCAGTTCGTGGCGGGCATGCCCAAGGACCACCCCTATATCCGGAAATACAATTCCGGCAGGATAGTGCTCTGCGTAGGTCGCGGCGCCTGGGAGAACGAAACGCTGGAGAGCACTTCGGCCTTTGCTCAGGTCTTAAAGGACAAGGGCATAGGGGCGTGGGTAGACTACTGGGGCGATGATTCGCGGCACGACTGGGACTGGTGGTTCGTGCAGGCGGCGTACTTTTTGCCCAAAATACTCGATTACTGAAAGGTTTACGGCGCGGCATGTTGCCTGCGCCGTGCGATATATAAATTCAATGCGCTAAAGCGTTAAAGGGAGAAATCATATGAAAAACTTTGTGTTCATCTCGCCCAACTTCCCCACGAACTACTGGAAGTTCTGCCGCGAACTCAGAAATAACGGCTTCGACGTTTTGGGCGTAGGCGACTGCCCCTACGAAAATCTTGCCCCCGAGCTCAAAGACAGCCTCACCGAGTACTACTGGGTGCACTCCTTGAAGAACTACGACGAGGTATACCGCGCCGTGGCGCTCTTTGCCTTCAAATACGGCAGGATAGATTTTATAGAGAGCAACAACGAATACTGGCTGGAGCTCGACGCGCGCCTGCGCACCGACTTCAACGTGTGCAGCGGCTTCAAAAACGACGATATGGCGCGCATAAAATATAAGTCCGGAATGAAGTCGTACTATAAAAAGGCGGGCGTGGTTACAGCGCGTTACTGCATGGCGACCGCCTTTGAAAAGTGCAAAAAGTTCATCGGCGAGGTCGGCTATCCCGTGATAGTAAAGCCCGACAACGGCGTGGGCGCCAACGACACCTGGAAACTGACATGCGACGACGATTTAAAGAACTTTTTAAACGAAAAGCCGCCCGTCGACTACATTATGGAGGAATTCGTGGAGGCAGAGGTCAACTCCTACGACGCCATAATAAATTCTCACGGCGAGCCGATATTTGAGACGGGCAATGTCACGCCCATGTCGATAATGGACATAGTGAACACCAACGGCAACAGCATCTACTATATAGTGAACGAACTTGCTCCCGACGTTAAAGACGCCGGCCGCCGCACGGTCAGGGCCTTCGGCGTGAAGAGCCGCTTTGTGCACTTCGAGTTCTTCCGCCTCACAAAGGACCAGTACCTCGGCAAAAAGGGGGATGTGATCGCCCTGGAGGTGAACATGCGCCCCTGCGGCGGGTTCTCGCCCGATATGATGAACTACGCCAACTCCACAGACGTGTATAAGATATGGGCGGATATGATAGCTTACGACAGTACTCTGGTGCCCACGGGAGAAAAGTTCTACTGCGCCTACGCGGGCAGGCGCGACGGCAAGCCGTTCATGTATTCCGGGCAGGATATCGAGCGCAAGTACGCCGCAAATTTAAAGGCGGTGGACAGGATCCCCGACGCGCTCGCCGCGGCAATGGGAAACACCATGTATCTCGCAAACTTCAAAACAAAAGCGGAGATGGACGCCTTCTATAAGGACGTGCTTTTAACGAGGGAACTTTGATTTCAGCGGCTTTGGACGCAGAAGTTTTAGCGTAAAAATTTTCAGCTTGAAAATTTAGAGTGCCGCGCGGCTTATTAAAAGCCGCGCGGCACTCTATTTTATAAATTCAGTTTCTGCTTCTTGATATGCATAAGCGTCGCATTGGATATCGTGCGCCGCATGTAGTGCATTTCAGTTCTTTGTCCCGCGCAAAATCATTATCAGGCTTACGGCCGTGTCCCATTGTCTTTCGCCGCGTTCGTACTGCGCGAGTCGCTCGTCATATTTTTTGTCGATGAGCGCCGTCATGCGCTGCACATCTTCCGCCGTAACAAAATCGGGCAAAGAGCGGGCGGCGCTGCCCAGACCGTCAAGTTCGGACTTGCGCCCTTCTTCGATTATGTCGCGCGCAATCGCCGCAAATTTTTTGTCGTCTGGAGTAAGCCCTGTCGCAAGATAGTCGCATGTAATGTCGCCGAACCCGTATTTTTCAATGGCGGCCGGCAGCTCGGCCTCGGTGAGGGGATACTTTCGCACGGCGTATTTTTCTAAGCTGCCGTCGCGTTCCGCCGCTCTGCGCCAGAATTGCTCTTCAAATTCGCTCTCGGCAAGGCAGGGCGCCTTTACTTCAATCGTCCTGCGGTTGGAGAGCACTATGCACGCGCCGCCGCTCTTTAAAACGCGCAGCTGTTCTCCGAAAAATTTTTCAGGCTCTATGTGCTCGCTCACTGTGTATGATATGGTAACGTCAAACGTGCCGTCGGCAAAGGGCAGCGCCGTGGCGTCGCCCTCAACAAACTCCACGCCCTCCTCGTGCGCGCGCGCAAATTCTATAAAGTTGCTGTCGCGGTCGAGGCCGCATATCTCCGCCTTGGGGTACCAGCGGTGCAGCGCGCCCGCCAGCGCGCCGGGGCCGCAGCCCACTTCAAGTATCTTAAGCCTGCGCCTGCCGTCGAGTTTTAAAAGCGAGCGGTATCTTTCGGCAAACACGTCGCAAAAGCGCAGTTTGCGGCTGTAGTACAGCGTGTTCTCCCCCTGGATGAATTGCGACCAGACTGTGTTCATAGTTCCTCCGCGGTATGTAGTGACGATATATTAACACGCGCTGCGCCTTGCTGTCAAGCGCAGAAAAATTGCTGCGCAGGTTCTAAATGCGGCGACGCGCAAATAAAATAGCGTATACATAACTGTAAGCGGAGGGGTGGTATGCTCGATAGCGAAATTTGCAGCGGTATGAATGAACGCCTTGGCGGCGCGGCGGTGGGCGTGTGCGGCAACGGCGAATTATATTCGGCATTTTGCGCCGCAGAGAGCGGCGGACTTAAATTTTCTGATAAGGAGAACGGTTGCGGCGCTTTAATATTTGCAGAGAGCGACGGCGTTAATTATTCCGAAGTCGCAAACGGCAGGCCGTTCATCATAGTAACGGGCCGCGGACAGGAGCTGGAAAAGACGTACGGCTGCGCTTGCGCCGCGCCTCAGGATTGGGACGAGGGCGCTTTGAACGGCCTTTTAAGATTGCTTTCAGGTGAGTTCTGCGTGCGCTCGGTGGGTATAGATATCCCCGAATGGATGCGCTTTCTGCCCGCCGACAGCTCGGCCATATCCGAACTTTTGTCGCGCGTAAGGGAAAAGTGCGGGCAGATAAAAAAATTCAAAGATATCTCCGCGCTCGACGATCTTTGCGGGGGTGCAAAATTCTGGTCGCCCGCCATAGAGCTGAAATTTAATTTTTCTACGGGCGGGGCGAATATAGTCTGCCGCGCGCAGGACGGCATCTTCTTTGAAATGCTCTCCGAGATCGCCGGCGACGAGATAGATGGGGAGTATTCGCTGATGCGCTACGTGCGCTCCGCCGCAGAGGCAAAGCGCGGGTACGACAAGGTGCGCGACGCGCTTGACTGCGCCCGCATAAACGGTTACGGCATAGTCACCCCCGCCGACGAGGACTTAACATATGAACAGCCCGGCGTGGTAAAGCAGGGCAGTTCCGTCGGCATAAAGCTGCGTGCGTCCGCGCCCACCTACCATATAATAAGGGTGGACGTCGGCGGCGAGGTCAGCCCCATCATGGGCGACAGCGCCCAGAGCGAGAGCCTCGTCGCGGGTATGATGAAGGGGTTTGAAACCGACCCCGAGGCAACGTGGAACACCGACGTGTTCGGCCGCTCGTTAAAGTCTATGGTAAAGGAGGGTTTAAGCGCCAAAATGAATTCCATTCAGGAGGACACCCGCGTAAAACTCAGAAAGGCTATAACGCGCATGGCCAACGAGGGCAAGGGCGGCGTTATATGCATAATACTATAAAAAATTTCATAAAAATTCCGCTCGGGTCTCGGGCGGAATTTTTTATTTATCCGTAAAACTAAGTTTTTATCTGCGCGGCGTGCAATTTTATAAAAACAGTTTACTTATTCTGCGGTTTTGTGTTATAATAACATTAAATCATACTTAAGGAGGGAAAGCATGAATAAAAAGCAGAGAGATGAATTGCTGGAGATGAAGGAGTATATCGGCGTCGCCGAAATACTTTCCGTCGTAAGGGATAAGACTAAGGAAGGCGAATTTGTGGTGAATAAAACGGAGATGTCGTCGGAAGAGGCGGAGGAGTATTTAAAAATAAAAAACGCCTGCAATTTAAATAAGATACGAAATGGAGTAATGGCTCTTGCAGTGATCGGCGCCCTTCTGTTAATATTGTTTGCAATCTTATTTTTTGCGTTAATGTTTTAATTTTGAATTTGTTTCTGCGGAGTAAAATTTTATTACTCCGCATTTTTTATGACGTAATTTTTTGGCGAAGGGAGGGAGAACTTGCCGTATGCGCTTAAAATCATATGCGCTTTGTCGGCAAAAACCGCATTCTGCGCCTGTTTGCACGCATATATGTCTTACCGCATATGTGTGCGGGCGCATAAAAAATATGTGTATAATACCCCATTTAAATTTGTATGCGCTTTCAAACATATCGGCCGCGGCGCAAGTGTATACGGAGGGGGAGTGCAACATATGTGCCGGATTAAAAATATTGATTTAATTTATTTTTCTTTGCAAATTAATTAAATTAATTTAAATAAATATGTTTTTCAGGGCATATATCTGCGCATACCCGGTTCAACATATGTTTTGCCGCGCATACGCGATGTATACTCCCTCCGCTATCGGGGGATAGGGGTAAAAAATAAACGCCGCCGAAGGCTTTTAACCTTCGGCGGCGTGCCTGCAGTACGGGCGGACAGAAAAATTACCGCAGTGCATACGCCCGCCCCTCTGCCGTTGACGTATAAGGAATAAATCTTTGCCGCAGAACTTCTACGACCGTTTCATGCAGCACCTTCCATTAATGTGGGGCTTAATGCGGCTTTGCAAATAATCTTAACAATCGTCGAGTGGTATATATCCCCCTTTACGCTCGACCTTGCTCGCTTTTCCCCCTTTGGCAAGGGGGGCTTTTGCGGATTATTTCTAAAATAATCACTCTGCGCAGGCATGGTTTCACGCAGTAAAGTTCAGCGAGCTGGCGCGAGCGTTAAGAACTTTACAAGGAACTAATTTATACCGCAGTAAATTTTAAAAATAATTATGTTCGGAAAAAGAGCAGGCGAATTTAGTTCGCCGATACCTCTTTTTCACGACATTGCTATAACTCTCACGGAAAAAGATTTTGCCAAAGGCAAAAGATTTTTCGTGAATTTTTTTCACTCTCCCGCAAACTGCGAGTTGTACAGGCTTGCGTAGAAGCCGTTCTGTGCAAGCAATTCTTCGTGCTTGCCCTGCTCCACTATGTTTCCGTCGCGCATCACAAGTATGAGGTCGGCGTTCTTTATTGTGGACAGCCTGTGCGCTATGACAAAGCTCGTTCTGCCGCGCGTGAGGTTATCCATTGCCGTCTGTATTATCTCTTCTGTGCGGGTATCGACGTTGGAAGTCGCCTCGTCGAGTATCAGCATGGGCGCATTTTCGATCATTGCGCGCGCTATCGTTATCAGCTGTTTCTGGCCGCCCGATATCTCGTCGCCGTTTTCAACATAGTGCTCTAACCCGCCCGGCTGGGTGGAGATGTAGTGCGTTATGCCCGCCGCCTCGCATGCCGCGCGCACCTGCTCGTCGTCGGCCTGCTTGGAGTATACTATATTCTCGCGCAGCGTGCCTTCGAACATCCATGTGTCCTGCAGCACCATGCCGAACAGGTCGTGTATTTCCTCGCGCGGCATATCTTTTATTGAAACGCCGTCGATCGTGATGTCGCCGCTGTTTACCTCGTAGAACCTCATCAGGAGGTTTACCATGGTGGTCTTGCCTGCGCCCGTGGGGCCGACGATCGCCACCTTCCAGCCCGGCTGAACTTTTGCCGAAAAGTCCGGTATTATCACCCTGTCGGGCGAGTAGCCGAATTTTACGTGTTTGAACTCGACTTCGCCGCGCACGCCGCCCGTGAGTTTGCGCTCCTTGCCGCTCTCATCCTCAAGTTCTTCTTCTCCGAGGAAGGCGAATACCCTGCCGCTTGCAGCCGCCGCGCTCTGCAGCACGTTTGCTGCCTGGGCTATCTGCGAGAGGGGGCTCTGAAACAGGTTGACGTACACAAGGAACGCGGAGAGCGTGCCGAACGTCACACCCAGCGAGCCGCGGCTTATGAGTATGCCTGCAACCACGCACACCGCGGCGTAGGCAAAGTAGGAAATAAAGCTCATTGCCGGCTGCATTATTCCGGAGAGCGCCTGTGAAAGGAAGGTGCTCTTCTTTAAGCGCTTGTTGGTCTTTCCGAAGTCTGCGCCCGTGCGCCCTTCGGCGTTGAACGCCTTTATTACGAGCTGTCCGGAATAATTTTCTTCGACTTTTCCGTTCAGAACGGCGAGTTCGTCCTGCTGTTTTCTGAACTGCGGTTGCGAGAACTTCATTATCACCATCAGCAGGATGGCCATGAGCGGCACTATTATCAGCACCGACAGCGCCAGTTGCCAACAGGTCACAAACATCGCAATTAGTACGCCTATCAGCATGCACACAGACTGCACGACCATGGAAACCGCCTGCTGCATGGAGTTGCCTATGGTATCCACGTCGTTTGTAACGCGCGAGAGCGTGTCGCCGTAGGGGTGGGAGTCGAAGTATTTTAAGGGAACTTTGTTTATCTTCTTGGATATATCCGAGCGGAGCGCGCGGCACATTCTCTGCGACACCGTCGTCATCGTATAACTTGAAACATAGGTGCACAGCGCGTTGCATACATAAAATATTATCAGCATGATCGCAAAGCGCGCAACTTCGCTCATGTCGATGAGCGTACCGTCTATGCCTACAGTAATTACGTCTACGAGGTCGGAGAGTATCTGCGGCGCGAATATAGAGAGCACTGTGGCTCCTATCGTAAATATAAGGGAGATGATTATCGGCCAGATATAGCGCTTCATGAATACGGCAAGCTTGCCGATATTTTTTGTGAATTCGCCCTTTTGCAGCTTGGTGCCGCTGTATTGTGCAGGTCTCATAAGCCAAGTTCCTCCTTAGAAAGCTGCGACAGAGCTATCTCGCGGTATACAGGGCAGTTTTCAAGCAGTTCTTTGTGCGTGCCCTCGCCCACGGCTTTTCCCTGGTCAAGTACGATTATCTTGTCGGCGTCCATGATGGTGCCTATTCGCTGGGCTACTATCAGGTTCGTGGCGCCCGAAAGATGCTCTTTCAGGTTTTCGCGCACTTTTTTGTCGGTCTTATAGTCAAGTGCGGAAAAGCTGTCGTCGAAAATCATTATTTCAGGCCTCAGCGCCACGGCGCGCGCAATAGAAAGTCTCTGTTTCTGTCCGCCCGAAACGTTTTTACCGCCCTGCGATATCATGCTTGCGTAGCCGCCCTGCATCTCGTTTATAAATCCGTCGGCCTCGGCGATCCTGGCGGCCTCCTCTATGGCGTCCATGTCGCTCACGCCGCCGAACCCTATGTTCTCGGCAACGGTACCCGAAAACAGTACGCCCTTCTGCGGCACGTAGCCGATTTTGCTGCGCAGCGTGCTTTGTTTTAGGTTTTTGACGTTTACGCCGTCGACGAGCACTTCGCCCTCGGTCGCGTCGTAAAAGCGCGGCACAAGGTTGATGAGGGTAGATTTGCCCGAACCCGTGCTGCCGATAAAGGCAATCGTCTGTCCTTTCTCTGCGCGGAAGGAGATGTGTTCGAATACGTCCGCGTCCGCGTCGGGGTAACGGAAGCTCACGTCTCTGAACTCTACCGTGCCGACTTCGCTCGGCTGTTCTTCCGTCTCGGGGTCGGATATTGAGAGCGGGGTTTCAAGCACTTCGTTTATCCTCTTTGCCGCAACCTGCGCGCGGGGCAGCAATATGAACATCATCAGAAGCATCAGAAACGCCATTATCACCTGTGAGGCCAGCGTCATGAACGATACGATGGTCTGATACTCTATCTGGCCGGCATTCATAAGCGAGGCGCCTATCCAATAGATGGCAAGCGTAAGGCCGTTCATCACCAGCATCATCAGAGGACTCATGAGCGCCATCACTCTTCCTGTGAACAGCTGTGTGTTGGTAAATGCGTCGTTTGCCTTGCTGAATTTTTTCTCCTGGTAACTCTCTGCATTATATGCGCGCACAACTCTCAGACCCGTAAGATTTTCGCGCGTGACTCCGTTCAGTCTGTCGGTGAGTTTCTGCATGAGCTTGAATTTCGGCATGGCCGCCAGCATTATTGCAGCTATGCATATTATAAGTATTACGACGGCGACGGCGGTGGCAAGCGTGAGTTCCCCGCTTGAGGCGTTTATTTTGCAAATCGCCCATATTACCATAATGGGTGCATATATCAACATTCTCAGGGTGAGAATGTTTGCCATATGCACCTGCTGAATGTCGTTCGTCGTCCTGGTGATCAGCGACGCGGTTGAAAACTTGTTTATCTCCGCTATCGAAAAGCTTTCAACTTTTGCGTATACCTTGCTTCTCAGCGTTGCCGAGAGGCGGCTGGCCACGAAGGAGGCGGCTATGCCCGAAGCGACCTGACACAGCGCGCTGCATGCGGCAAAGGCAAGCATTATGCCGCCCTCGCGCCATATGTCGGCCGTGGAGCCAAGGCCCAGGCTTACAGACTGAATGGCGCCCACTATCGCCGAGATCTGGTCGGTCAGCTCCATGGTGAAATACACCTGGGCTACCGTTATTCCGACAATAAGCGCGACAAGCAGCCAGTCGAGCGCCTTTAAATTTTTATACAGTTTAAGCATCTATGTTCTCCTGCATTTTTGTTTCCTCTTTTCTTTCCAGATAATCAAGTATTTTTTCGCTCGAAGTAAGGAAGGCGGCGCGTTCGCTCTCGCTCAGCGCGCATATCGCGTCGGCAATGTTGGCAATAAACTTCTGTCCAGACTGCGCCAACACATTTTTTCCTTTCTCGGTCAAAACAATGCTCACTTTCCGGCCGTGCTTAACTTTCTTAACCAGATCTTTTTCCTCAAACGGTTTTAAAAGCCTGCTTACGTTCGGTACGGCAAGACCGGAAAATCGTGCCATCTCGGATATCGTCAGAGGCCTGCCGTGCCGCTTTTCAAATTCGTGCAGACCGCCGAGTACGCTGAAAATTTTTCCCGAGCCTGACGGCAATAGTCGCTGCATCGTCTCCTTGAACCGGAAGAACAGCGAAGTCGCTCTGTCGGTATAGTTGTCTATATTCACGGGAGCCTCCGTAAAACAGTTATCAATTGATAACTTTTTAAACAGTATATTCACGTTTCAAACGCAAGTCAATGAATTTGCCGCACTGGAGATTTATATTCATTAACTTTTCATAAAGTTCACAGTAAGTATAGATTTTACCGTATTTCCGCGTCGTCGGCCGTTCTGCGATCCGTCATTAAAAAACCCGCCTTTTTTAAAGGCGGGTGTGTGCGTATTGTGTTTTCGCGGCCGAATGTTTCAGCCGTCGCTATTGTCGCGCTCGGCCTCCTCGTCCTTTGCGCGCAGCAGAGCTATATATTCGCTGTACTGCCTGTCGTTCATCTTTCTGATCTTTTTCTTTTTGCCGGACATATATTACCTCCGTGTTTTTAATTAATTATGCCCACGGGCGCGCATTTTATTCGGCATGCAGCCGTCCTTTTATCCGGCGTACAGTTTTAAAAAATCGCCGCCGCGCAGAGCCTGCGCGGCGGCTTGCTTACATTAAAATTCTTGAATAAATTAATAGAGCGTTTCAAGGCGGGTTTCCCGCCGCAGAAAGACCCTATTTGCTGCGGTCAGCAGGCTCGCTGGAAGGGAATGTCGGCGATTATATAATATGTGGGCCCTTAATAATCGCCGACAGGGGAACTTAGTTTCCCGAATCACGGAATTTTTCGCATTCGGCCAAGGCGAAAAATTCGTGAATTGTTTTACAGCGAACGGACTCTTAAAACGCCCTCGACCTTTTTGATCGATTCTATCGTTTTGTCGGGGACGGCGCCGTCGATCTCGAGTATCGAACATGCGTATTCGCCGCGGCTGGAGCTTGCCATGTGCGCGATATTCAGCGCCTGTTCGGATATGGCGAGCGTGAATTTGGTTATTATGTTTTTTACGTTGCGGTGCAGGATCTGTATTCTGCCTTTTCCCTCGTCGCGCGCGAGCGAAACGGAGGGGTAGTTGACGCTGTTGGCAATATTCCCGTTTTCAATGTAGTCGACAAGCTGGTGCGCAGCCATGACCGCGCAGTTGTCTTCGGCTTCGGGCGTGCTTGCGCCCAGGTGGGGCACGCATATGCAGTTTTTAACGCCGATGAGCTTTGCGTTGGGGAAGTCGGTTATGTACCTGCCGACTTTGCCGCTCTCAAGGGCGGCTATGATGTCGTCGGTATTCACAAGCTCGCCGCGGCTGTCGTTGATGATGACTACGCCGTCCTTCATCTGAGCTATGGTATCCTTGTTTATCATGCCCTTGGTGTCGGAAGTGGCGGGGGCGTGTATCGTTATAAAATCTGCGGTTTTATATATCTCTTCGCGCGTGGCCACAACTTTTATGTGGGGGGAGAGCGCAAGCGCGTTGAGCGTGGAGAGGTAGGGGTCGGTGCCGCATACCTCCATGCCCAGGCCGTACGCCGCGTTGGCGACTTCCACGCCTATGGCGCCGAGGCCTATAACGCCCAGCATCTTGCCCTTTATCTCGCTGCCCACGAACTTCGACTTGCCCTTTTCGACGAGCTTGCCCACGTTGTCGCCTTCAGACTTCAAGGTCTTTACCCAGTCTATGGCCTCGGTTATCTTTCTGCCGCCCAGAAGCAGCTCGCATATCACCAGTTCTTTAACGGCGTTTGCGTTTGCGCCGGGGGTATTGAATACCACTATGCCTTTTTCTGCATAGTCGGCCACGGGTATATTGTTGGTCCCCGCGCCCGCGCGCGCAACTGCGACGAGTTTGTCGCCCACGTTATAGTCGGCCATCTGCGCCGAGCGCACCATTATGCCGTCGGGATTTTCGCAGCTGTCGCCGTAGCCGTAACCGGCGAATATAGCGTCGGCGAGCGGGCTTATCGCGTTGAGTTTGAGTATCTGTTTTGCCATTTTTAAGTCCCCCTTGAATTTATTTGTATTTGGGTGAGTGTTTAATATTTGAGTATGTATTTAAAACTTATTTGTTCTCGAGTTCGAATTTCTTCATGAATTCGATGAGCGCCTTCACGCCCTCCACGGGCATCGCGTTGTATATCGAGGCCCTCATGCCGCCAACGAGCCTGTGGCCCTTCAAAGACACCAGACCCGCCTTTTTTGCTTCGGCGATGAATTTTGCGTCGAGTTCGGCCGAGGGGGTGACGAATGGAACGTTCATTATCGAACGGAACTCTTTTACTACGTTGTTTTTAAACAGCGAAGAGTTGTCGATAAAGTCGTACAAAAGGTCTGACTTGTATACGTCTGCCTCGTTCATGGCCTTCACGCCGCCCTTTGCCTTTAAATCGCGCAGCACAAGGTCGGCCATATATATCGAAAAGCAGGGAGGGGTATTGTAGAGCGAACCGTTTTCGTCCTGCACTTTCCATTTGAGCATTGTGGGGCAGATCTTTAAAGGGTCCTGTATAAGGTCGCGCCTTGCAATGACTATGGTCACGCCCGCGGGCGCAAGGTTCTTCTGCGCGCCTGCGTATATTACGCCGAACTTTTTAACGTCGACCTCGCGCGAGAATATCTCCGACGACATGTCCGCAACGAGCGGAGCCTTGCATTCGGGGAATTTTATATACCTCGTGCCGAATATGGTATTGTTTGAGGTAATGTGCACATAGTCGGCGTCTTCGGAATAGGGCAGAGTATCCACGTCGGGAATATATGTATAGGTTTTGTCGGAACTGTCGCCTATCTTTACCGCTTTTCCGTAGATCTGGCCTTCCTGCCATGCCTTCTTGGCAAAGTTGCCGGTGACGATATAGTCGGCCTTGCCGTGGTGCATCAAATTCAGGGGTATGGCTGCAAACTGGGTGGAGGCGCCGCCCTGCACAAATATCACGGCATAGTCGTCGGGCACGTTAAGAAGTTCGCGTACCAGGCTCTCGGCCTCTTTGACCACGGCGTCGAACGCCTTGTCGCGGTGCGATATTTCGGTCACGGACATGCCTGTTCCCGCAAAGTCCAAAAATTCCTTCTGGGCCTCCTGCAGTACGTTCAGCGGCAGCGTGGAAGGCCCCGCCGAAAAGTTGTAAACTCTCATATAATTGTCTCCCTTAAATAAATTTGCGAAATGCCGGGGCATGCGTATCTGCCGCCCGCGCCGCCGTAAGCGGCCTCCCCGCACTCATGCGAAGTTTCGTATAATGACTTTATTATACTACAGTGCTTTCAAAATTTCAACCTTACGGGCAAAGAAATTGTTATTTTTTTATCTTTTGCGGCAGAGGGACGCATCCCGGGCGCAAAAAGGCGTTAAACGCGGCATATCTGCCCGTCAATTAAAAAAAATTTTGCCGCGTTTTACAAAAAGTTCGGGCAATTATATTTACATTCTCCGTTTTTTGTTGTAAAATTGTTCTGTAAGCAAAAAGCGCGGGGGTATGTGCCGGACAACCGGCCGTCCGCTGCGGCAGAGAGGTACTTTTATGTCTATTTTCAACAAAAAGGGCGAAGGCGAACGCCAGACCGCAAACTACGCCACAAAGGCCGACGTCATTCTGCAACGCCAGGCCGAGCTTGCGGAAAAGCTTGATAAACTGCTTGCGGCAGAGGGATCGGGAGGTCCCGTGGCTGAAAAGGTGTCGCAGGAGACTGCCTACATAAGCAAGCAGAACAGCTCTATCCTGGATAAGCTGCTTTCAGAAAACGCCCAGCTCAGGAAGGAGATAAATTACGTTGCCGCCCAATGCGAAAGCGTATTCGTAAAACTTTCGGGCATGATCTCCTCTCTGGAAGAAAAGGTCATGAAGTACGCCCTGGGCGTGCATCCGTCGGAGAGCGGCGAGGGGTATGTCCCCGAACTCGTTAACTATGACAAGCTCGCCGAAAGTCTTGCCGATAAACTCGCCGGCAAGCAGATATTCTCCGATCTCAGCTGCGACGAAATAGCCAGGCGCGTGGCCGAAAGCATGCCCCAGGAGATAGTGCCCGCCGATTACATAGCTTCCAAGGTGGCGGAACAGATAGTGATACCTCCCGCAGTCATAGGCGCGGACGGCTCCGCTACGCCTGTGGAAGTATCGGCGCAGATAGATTCCGACGCCCTCTCCGACGAGATAGCCCGCAAGGTCAGCGCGCTCTCGCCCAACGACTTCGACATCATCGTCGACGACGAAGGCTGCCGTTCGCTCGCCGAGGCCGTGGCCGAAAAGCTTGACTACGACGGCATTGCAAAACGCCTTGCCGAAAAGAACGCATATGACGAGCTTGCCGCCGCCGATGCTGAGGAGTATGTCAATCCCGAGGAACTCGCCCGCCTAGTATCTGAAAAGCTTGCAGCAAGCGGCGTAAACGAGGACGCCATTGCCGACAAAACGGCGGCCGCCCTCTCCAATATCATGCCGGAGGTCGACGGCGACGACATCGCCGACAAGGTTGCCTCTGCGGTGCTCGCCTCCGTTCCCGCGACGGAGATCGACTACGATGCCATAGTAAACGGCGTGGCCGAAAAACTTTCCGCATCCGGCGCCGTTGAAGCTGTGTCGGCGGAGACCGTGCCCATAGGCAACGACTTTGATATCGTTATCGACGACGACGGCATAAAGAAGATAACCGAGAGCGTTTCCGCCACGGTGGCGGAATCTACGGGCGCAAAGCTCGACGAGATAAATGGCGGCCTCGAAAAAGTGTACGCAATTTTGGCCGAAGAACCCGCCGCAAAGGACATCGACGAGCTTGGCCGCAAGGTGGACGACCTTACCGAGCGCTTCGATGAACTGTTCGCCCCTGCCGACAGCGACGGTGATTATGACGACGAATATGAAGATATAGTTCAGATAAAGGACGATATATCCGATATAAACAGGCAGCTCGAAGAGATAAGGGCGCTGCTTGCGGGCGGAGCGGTGATTGCCGCGGCTGCCGCAGAGCCTGCAGAGGAACCGGCCGAATCCGCGCCGGAGACCGACGAAGACGAGAACGGCGAGGGCGAGCTCGTCACCGTGAGCGACATCGTGGACGAAAACGAAGTGAAAGAAGAACCCGCCGACGAGGTGATGGAGAACATCTTCGACGACGTTGACGAGCAGACCGCCGAGGGCGAGGCCCAGCCCGACGGAATGGAGGATATGGAGGGCGGCGTAGACTTCGCCAACATGATGAAGTACAACCGCAGCTTCATCGCAAGGATAATTCAGAGCTCCGACGACGTAAAGCGCTATTACGGCCAGATAAAGAACGCCATGCTGGCATACAGAAAGGTCAATTCCTCCGTTGCATGGGGCGCCGAGCGCTTCAACAAGGGCAGGGAGACGATAGCAAAGCTTAAAATCAGGGGCAAGACGCTCTGCCTGTATCTCAACCTCGACCCCAACGAATATAAAACTTCGGTATACCATCAGGTAGACGTGTCGGACAACAAGTCGATGCACGGCACTCCCATGATGGTAAAGATAAAGAGCCCTCTCGGCGTAAAAAAGGCCATCCGCCTGATCGACGATATGCTCGCGAAGCGAAACGGCGAAAAGCGTCATATCCAGGAGAGAGATTACGCTTCAATGTATCCCTATGAGAGTATCGAAGAACTCATTGAAGACGGCCTTGTAAAGGATGTATCGAAGAACAAATAAAACAGAATCGAAGGGGGGTTGATAGTTTTTTTTATCAACCCCTCAAATATATTTCAACAAATTATCGAACCGTTTTTCTAATCGTGAAGTTTTTGCGGCCGCGCGCCGCATTTTTATAAATTTGAATTTAATTATTTTCATATTTTAATTTAATATTTTAATTTAATCAAATTATAATTTTATTTTATTTTTTAGTTTTTTCCGTCGGGAGCGACGGGCGGCGCGGCGCGTCCTGCACGCCGCGCATTGTAATAGGAGAAGAAAGTATTGGAAAACGAAAAAAAGACCAAAACCACAAAAAGATTGCGTACCGGGAGGATAGGTAAGCCCTCAGAAGGTACACCGCTCACATCTTCGGGCGGTTTTTCGCAATTTTTGTATCTCGGCAACGTAAATTCCGCCGAAAGTGCGAGAGAGCAGACCCCGCAGAATGAGAGCGCTAAAAAAAGCGCGTCGGCAGGCGGGGCGGAAATTTTACCCGAAAAGCCCGTAAAAAAGAAGAGAGAGCGCAAACAGACCGTAAAGCCTGTACAGGAAGAAAAACCCGTAAAAAAGCCGCGGGCAAAGCGCATTGCGGAACCCGCCGCAGCGCAGGCGGAAAAACCCGCGAAAAAAACGCGCTCAAAGCGTGAAAAGCAGGTAAAGATAATTTTCCTCGGCGGCGTGGGCGAAATAGGCAAAAACATGACGGCGATCGAGTACGGCGACGACATAATAATCATCGACGCGGGTATAATCTTCCCCACGGAGGAGCTGCCGGGCATCGACCTCGTCGCGCCCGACATCTCCTATCTCGTCGCAAACAAAAGCAAGGTGCGCGGGCTGCTGCTTACGCACGGGCATGAGGACCATATCGGCGGCGTGCCCTACTTTCTGCGCGAAATAAAGGCGCCCGTCTACGGCACTAAGCTCACTCTCGCGCTCGTTGACAACAAATTGCGCGAGCACCGCATAAACGACGCGGAGGAGATAATCGTCTCTCCAGGCGACAGGGTAAAGCTCGGCGCGTTCGACGTGCTGTTCGTAAACGTCAACCACTCCATAGCGGGCGCGGTGGCGCTCGCCATAGATACGCCGCAGGGACTGATATTCCACAGCGGTGACTTCAAGATCGACTTAACCCCCGTCGCGGGCGCGCCCATAGATTTAAAGACGATAGCCGAAATCGGAGAGCGCGGAGTTTTGTGTTACCTTGGCGAGAGCACCAATATCGAGCGCCCCGGCTACACCATGAGCGAAAAGACGGTGGGCAGCACTTTGGACAGATTATTCAACGAAAATCCCACGCGCAGACTCATTATCGCAACATTTGCCTCCAACGTGCACAGGCTTCAGCAGATAATCGACCTCGCCGTAAAGTATAAGCGCAAGGTCGCGCTCTCGGGCAGGAGCATGCTCAACGTCGTCGACGCGGCCGAAAATATCGGAGATCTGCACATTCCCGACGGGGTGCTTGTCGACGTTTCGCGTACCAAAAAGATTCCCGACAGCGAGCTCGTGATAGTCTCCACGGGCAGCCAGGGCGAGCCCATGAGCGCCTTGACGCGCATGGCCAACGGTGAAAATCCTTCCGTCACCGTTGGCGGGAACGACACTATAATCATCTCTGCTTCGCCCATTCCCGGCAACGAAAAGGGCATATATAACGTTATCAACAACCTCTACCGCAAGGGCGCTAACGTAGTTTATGAGAGCCTGGAGAATATCCATGTCTCAGGCCACGCCTGCCGCGAGGAACATAAGATAATGCACAGGCTGTTAAGACCTAAGTTCTTCATCCCCGTGCACGGCGAATACAGGCATTTAAAGAAGCATGCCCAGCTCGCCCTTGAACTCGGCATGAATGAGAGCAACATCTTCCTGCCCGATATCGGCAACTGTGTAATGCTCACTTCCTCCGCGCTCCGCCGCGGGGACAACGTGCCCTCCGGTTCCCGTCTCATCGACGGCGACGGCATAGAGGACGAAAAGACATCTACTGTCATGCAGGACAGGCGCCAGCTCGCCTCCGACGGTCTGTTTATCGTCTCTGTGGTTGTATCGGGCGGCGAAGTCATAGGCGAACCCGCCGTAAACAGCCGCGGCTTTATTTTCGGCTTTCACAAGGACTATATAACCGAGGTGCGCGAGGTCATCAAAAATGCCATAGAGGGCTACGACCTCTCCATAGGCTCGGTCGACGAACTCAAGCGCGCCATCAAAAAGACGCTTAAAAATTATCTCTTAAAAAAGACCAAGCAGTCGCCGATGATTGTTCCCGTTGTAGTCGAGTTGTAAGTGTTCACGAAAATTTAGCGCGGGCCGCGCACTAAATTTTCCGTGATTTGAGGGGCC